>Ga0163180_10001316_pt1 | contig 14223 bp, 12 predicted proteins | sample AtlANTMetagenome_2_FD_109647 | JGI IMG/M metagenome (GOLD analysis project Ga0163180, IMG submission 109647) | Marine eukaryotic phytoplankton communities from the Atlantic Ocean - Atlantic ANT 4 Metagenome | ecosystem: Environmental > Aquatic > Marine > Oceanic | place: North Atlantic Ocean...
TCCGATTCAACCGAAAGTACCTTGCCAAGCATAATAAGAGCGTTCGAATCCATTACAGCAATGCGACCCATACCAGGTACCTTGTCAAAAGCTTCCACAATAAAAGGCTTGCATGGCTCAAATACAACTTCTGCCGATTCGCCACGCTCGAGGAATGGCGGCGAATCCATCTTTTGACCACCAGTCTTTTTGCCCATTTTCCAATTAATTTTTGTCATCTTACAAGCCGTCTTAGCTGTTCGGCAATAAATAATTGGACTAAATCCAACCTTTAGTTGACCAGGATGTTCTTGGACGACTACTTGCGCTACAAACGATTTTGTAGGTTTTACCATACCTTCGGCTGGTCTGAAAATCAAATCACCAGATTTTGGCATATTATTCTTGTCTAAACCCTTGATTGTCATTCCAACATTATCACCAGGTACCGCTTCAGAATATTTCTTACGATGCATTTCCAAAGAAAACAACTTCAAATCATTGAAGCCACCAGGAGCAATCGCAATCTTGTCTTCCAATTTCGCAACACCTTGCTCAACACGACCACAAATAACAGCACCAACACCCTTAATGTTATATGTTTGTCCAATCGGAATACGCAAAGGACCGTCCAAATTTCGCTTAGGAGGCTTTACATATTTTTCCAAAGCATCCAAAATTGTTACACCTTCAATAGTTGTGTCCTTATTCAAATTAGCAGACCAACCTTTGAACCAAGGCATCTTGTCAGTTGGCTCAACCAAATTTTCACCATGGAATCCAGAATAAGGAATGACAGGACATTTCTTGGGTTTTAGACCTGCATCCTTAAGCATCCCCACCATTTCTGTCTTAATCTCATTAAAACGCGCCTCAGACCAATCACAAGTATCCATCTTGTTAATACCAACAATTACTTGCTCAACACCCAATAGAGCAAGAAGACGCGCGTGTTGACGAGTTTGACCTTCGACCTCACCAGTAGCACGGTTACCCTTCGCAATAGCAGCCTCAAAACCACCCTTTTCAGCTGGTACAAGAATCAAAGCAGCATCAGCTTGACCAGCACCCGTAATCATATTATTAACATAATCTCTATGCCCGGGAGCATCGACAATCGTGTAATGATACGAATCAGTAAAAAATTCCTTTGTGTTACACTGAATTGTAACACCGCGTTCTTGCTCCTCCTTACAAGAATCTAAATAATATGCAAAGGCAAAAGAACCCTTGCCTTGTTCATCAGCCTTCGCCTGAAGCTTCTCCATTTCACGGGCTGAAATACCACCCAATTTGAATAATAAATGTCCCGTTGAGGTTGATTTACCAGCATCAACGTGGCCAGTGACTACGATTGAGATATGTTGCTTTCCTGTCGCTACTTGAGCGCTCATGTTTTCTATACTTTGATTATAGTAAGTTCCTCTTATATTAATTAATTGATAATCATATAAAAATGATTTAATAGTTTATTAATCGAATATAATTGAATATTAAAAGCAAAATGCCACCACAACTAAGTGTGGAAAAATTTATAGAACGCAGTAAAGCGAAATATGGGAGTAAATACTCATATAGCAACATTCCAACAGAATTCGAAAAAGGAAATAAAAATGCTACTTTGACTTGTACTATTCATAATATCACATTCACTTGTACAATCCGCAGTCATTTATATGATTCGAACACTGGTGGTTGTAAACAATGTGCTAGTGCTGCCGCTTTTAGACCATCACAAAAAAAATGTGATTCTGAAAAGCAAAATACAAAAGAAATTTTAGTTTCACCAGTAAAAAACATATGTAGTTGTACTATTTGGGACAGAACAACTAAAGATGGTCAAGTTAAAAAGAAATTTGCTTATTTTACAAAATTTGAAGAACATAGCAAAATTCATAAAAATATTACTGAAAACGAAATAAACAAATTAAAACAAGAATATGACTCAAAATGTGTTAAATTTAGTGACATATTTAGAGTTAAAATATGTGATCTGACACCCCATATTATAAAGTATTATCGATGGGTACAACCAAAAATTGAATATGAACATACAAATGTTCCTATTGACCCATATATATTGGGGCTTTGGTTGGGAGATGGTCATAGTGATAGAGTTACACTAACAAATATCGACAAGAATTGTATTGTTGCATGGGAAAATTTTGCCAAAACAAATAATTGGTTAGTAAATAAATGCGATGGTCATGAAAGAACTACTAAATGTAAAGAGCATGAAACTGATATTATTTATCGTTATAATATCGTCGATTCACTAAAAAAGACAAATCATAATAGTGCTAATAAACTATTCCGCTCTCTAAACCTTCTTAAGAACAAACATATTCCAGAGATTTATCTTAAAAATAGTGTAGAAATTCGGAAACAATTATTAGCAGGATTAATTGATACCGACGGATACTTATGTAGAAATGTATATGAAATAGTTCAGAAAAATGAAAAACTTTCAAATAATATATTTACTTTAGCGCAAAGCTTAGGTTTTAACACAAAAATTAAAAAAGTCAATAAAACTTGTTTTAATAATGGCAAGACAAACATTTATTTCAAAGTGAATATAGGTGTTAATCAGCATAGTCCAAACATTCCTGTTAAATGTGAAAGAAAGAAATTAGATATTGACTCAAAAATTATGATAACTAATCCGAAAATAGATATTCATGGAAATGTATTAGAAAAAGGTGGAAATGAATAATAATTTATAATTGATTCATTGTATCTTTAAAATATATGTTAAAATAATGGAATCCAAATTGAAAAATATATCTTTGTGTTTTAAAATAATTGACACATTTTTATCTGAATTAGATACAACAAATATTGAAAATATTCCAGATGGATTAAAATATTTTACAAAAAAACCTTTAAAAAATTATTATGAAAACAATTATAATTTTGAAAAAATAGTAAATCCTACAATTTTACAAAATCCAATAGCTGTCGGTGGCGCACCATTAATTGATGAATTAAGAACTGCGATTAATGCTGATTATTCAGCATGTCTTGAAAAATTGAATTCTTTAAAAAGAAAAATAAAAAATAAATCTCTGAAACATACTATATACTTCTACTTTACCGAATATATTATTCAACCAGAGAGAATAACAGGAAAATATGCTTTTGAAAAAATAAGTTTTATTCTCTTTTTATTTACAAATTTGTATTTTACTTATAAGGCACAAAAACTAGAAATAGAACAATTAATAAATTTTTATGAATCTATGAATGATAATGAATTATTAAATAAATACAACCCATCACAAACAAATGATGATAATTCACTAATTTCTACTATAAAACCATTTTATTTTATTTTTTCGAATATGCTTATCAATTTATTAAGTGAATCTAAAAGTTACGTAAAACATGCGTATTTGAGTAATAACGCATTACCCTCGCAAATATCTAAAGAAACATTTAGTATGTTTTTCAATAGCTTTGTCAATTTACATTCACATATAATTGAAATGCCAAGAGAAGAATTTTATGAATATATTGAAAATATACAACAATCTAATGGAAATCGTGTTTTGTTTTATGATACAATTTACTACACAATAATGTATTATATACCACTTTTGATTATTAGAATTCCAATAGAAAATTTACTTACTTTTTTTGATGTATATGATAGATATGTATTTTTTAGATTTTTAAGACAAGTTGATTTATTTAATCACTATCTTAATATAGATTCAGATTTATATACGCAATTTGAAGAAATTAGTTCCGAAATGAATAGTATTGCTTTTCCATTGGATATTAATGTTAATGATGGTGGCGTAAGATTACAAAAAGCAAACAAATTTTTAAGTTACAAACGTTTGAAAAATATAAATAAAAAAGCTATTCGCACAATTGATGAACTTATTACTATTATTAGTGAAACACATAATGGTTGGTTTGGATCTCTTTCACTTGGATCAAATCAAGTAAGTGGTCACGGCGGCGCGTTGGCAAATTTAGTTTTTAATTATTTGAATCAAGCACCAGCTTTGACAGATATAATAAATAGAGTTGATAATTCAAATAATGATAGTGATGACATTTTAGTAGCTCATGTAGACAACAGAGGAAATATAGTTCATATTCCAGGAAATGTTGCTGGAATGATGATTATGCAAGATGGTAGTTTACAACCTGGGACTGGAAGTGCCACACATCACCAATTTTTTGTAAATCCAGTTAATTTTCCAACAATTGAATCTGAAGTTAGAAATTTGAATATTTCTGGCGGAAGCAATGAAGAAAAAAATAAAATGGAATCTAAACTAAACGATTTGTATGTATCTTGTAAAATAATTAATTTCTTTTTATCGGATTTAGATATTAGTAATATCAAAAATGTTCCAGATGGAATCAAAAATTTTTCAAAATCACCAACTACTAATAATTATTACAAAAAAGTTTCAGATTTTTATTCAATGCCCGTTTTAAATAAAGAAATCGCGGTAAGCGGCGGTGCAGTTTTATTTGATGAATTGAAAGATGCAGTTTATTCTGAATATTCAAAATGTATAAATAAACTTGATTCTTTGAAAAAAAAAATTAAAAATAAAACATTCCTTCATACTATTTATTTTTACTTTTCTAAATATATAATAGCACCAGAAAATATAACAATTGCACCATTAAAAAAATCATGCTTTTTACTTTTTTTCTTTGGAAATATGATTCTTGTAAAAAATTCACAAAAAATGAAACAGCAAGAACTTATCGATTTTTATAATTATTATCATGAAAATCAAATTATGAACACAAAAACATTGTATCATAGATCGACTTCACTTATGAAAAATTTTAAATTTAAACTTGGCGATTTTTTATCAATGATTTTTGCATCTACTTTGGATATTAATTTGGTAAACATGGATGAAAACCCGGCTTTGGCAGGAGTTGAATTTGGGACAAAAATTTCAAGTGTTATATGGGCATTTGTAATGGACGCCGATTGGTCACCTCCTTCTCGTCCAAAATCGTTTAGCACTCTTTTTGAAGAATTTGTTAAAATACATTCAAATGTTCTTAGTATGTCAAGAGAAGAATTTAACGAATTTGTAATTGAAAATTCTCCATATAATGCAAAAAGTATATTTGTTGAAACAGTTTTCTATTGTATTACTACATTTATTCCATTTATGATAATATTAATACCATTTGATAAATTATTATCATTACTTAATGTTGATCAATATAATTTATTACATGGATTTTTGCGAAAAGTAGATAGTTTTAGAAATTATTTTCAATATGATTCACAGTTATATGAAACACTTTTAGATATTGAAGAAACATATACTTTACCTATACGAGATTACCGATGGACACCTTGGATTCATTGGCACTCAAGAGTTTATGTTCCACCACAAACATGGGATAATGATCCATCATTATCACAATATCAAAGCAGTAGAGAAATAAACTATAATACTATAGCTGGTCCTGGTGGACAAGAAGAATTTGCAATGAGATTAATAGAAGAGATTTTTAATAATGTTGTTGATGCTCATAATAATTGGATATCTATTATGAGCATTACTAACAATAATAATATGGCTGGTTTTGACAACAAGTTATCAAAACTAATATTCAGTTATTTAGAAGAAAAGCCAAACGCTGGTCATTTAATAAATCAATTGGATATAACTATAAATGATATGCAACTTGATCGTTTAAGTAATCCAGCACGACCCACATTGGAAGCAAGTGTTCGAAATATGCAAATAGGTGGTATAAAATCAAAAAAAACAAAAAAGAAGAAATATTTAAGAAAAAAACATAGAACTAGAATGCGCATCAAATAAAATTTAGTCTATATAATAATGAAGACAAATATTAAATCAATTGTTTTAACTGTTTTTCTTATAATATTTGTACTAACCGCATTGTTACCTTGCTTGTATAAAATGGAATCTTATAGTAATAGTAACCCAACCTGTATTCATAAAGACAATTTATATAGTGCATACGATTATGCGAGAAAAGCAGAAGTTATGAATTATAATTATTCTCAAAACACGAATAACGCAAATAGTGGAAATAATAGTAATAGTAGTGAATCTATTACAACTCGTGATAATATATTGACTACATTTTTCTTAATTCAAAAATGTTTTTCAAATAGTTTAGAACAAATACATTCGATTGGTCATTTTGAAGTATTACGTTTTAACCAAGAAGTAAATGGTTTACGTGATAGTATCGAAAGAGATTTAAATAATTCACTAGATTCACAAACAAATACTAAAAATCTAATTAGTAACGGAGTTAACAATATTGTATCATTATATATTAATCACGGTGGCGATAAGGATTATGTGCCAAATTGTTTAGATAGAAATCTACAAAACAACAATTGCCAAAATTTGAATTTGGAGCAAAGTTCAAATTTTTATGATATACAAGATGCGCCAAACAAAAAAGTGAAAATTATCTAATTAAAATTTTTCTAATATTTTGTGTTGGATTTATCATATCTAAAACCAACCATCTATCATCAATCTCATCATTTAACATTATTTTACAAGGTACAATACCATTATTAGCAACGGGAAAATATTTTGGATCAGAATCCAAAATATTTTGAATATTATCTTCAAATTTGACTACTTCTTTAAAATCGGTTATATCTTTTGAAGGCTTTCTTTTTGATTCTATTAGTTTTCCTTTTTTGTTTGTCCATATATATTTAGTAGTTTTAATGATATTACCATAATCATCTGTTAAATATTTTGAATTTTCCTTATAATAATCATAAGTATATGTAGAATTACCAATGACATCATTTGATACAATTATACCAATAGGAATTTTATTATCGTTTTCTTTCAAATCTTCAACTACCTTAATTGTTCCATTTTTTGTTATATAAACTATTCTACCAACAGTTGGACATATTTCACATTCATCATGCGATTGCATCATAATGACATTTAACCCATTTTGATGGATTTTTGTATTTAAATATAAATCATGTGTTTCAATTTTAACAGAATTATTTGCAACTAAACATAAATTTTCACAATCATGAGAAAGATAATTATTTTCTTCAATGCTTATAATACCAGAAGTTCCAGGTTCACCTTTATCACCTTTTTCACCTTTTTCTCCTTTTTCTCCTGGTTCACCTTTAAATCCTTGAATACCAGGTATTCCTTGTGGACCAGGTATCCCTTGTGAAACTTGTGAAACTTGCGAAACTTGCGAACTTTGTGAATCTAGTTTTTCTACTTTTTTTGTAGATTCAGAATTGTTTTCTGAAGTGTTATCATTAATATGGGAGCTAATATTATTAGATAAGCTACTTGATTCATTAGTTGTTTTCAGTAAAACAAATAACAATCTGCAAACACTTAAACCCGTTTTTTGCAAATCATTTAGTTTTTCATAACCTTTTGAATCCCCTGATATTAATGATGCAAATTCTTTTTTGTCTTTAATTCCTAACAATTGAGAAATTGGTATTGAAAATTTTTCTAAATTTACATCCATTATTCTAATAATTATTACAAAAAATGCTTATATTCTTTTATAATTATGAAATTATCGCGCTAGTACATTAAAGTCAATTTTATTTTTTATTTATAATGCGCCAACACAAAGAGTTGGATGTTAATATAGAAAATATAGAAGAAAAACTTTATAATATTAAGTCAATAGTTACAGAATTAACATCCGAAGTAAAAATTCTTCAAAAAAAAATTTCAAAGCGTGTTAAAAGAAAGAAAAAAGAAACACTAAGAAAAATTAAACCAGAGTTAGCACAATTTATGAATCTTGATGAAAAAATATGTGTAAGCCGTGAAAATATTATTAGATTTATTTCTAAATATGTTAAAACACAAAATCTACAAAATAAAAATAACAAATCTAGTTTTGTAGTTGATGATAAATTATCAATATTGCTCAAATTGGATAAAGGAACACATATTACATTCTTAGCCATTAATAAACTTATTTCTCATTTAATTTATTAACTTCAAAAAATATAATCGCATTATTTAATTATGAATCCACGTTTATTTGGTTGTGATATATCAATATCAAACGATATACTAATTGTTGGATGTCCTTCAGTTGGAAATAAAGGTTGTTTGTATACATATAAAGTACCCTGTAACCCATCTAGAATTAGAAACGATAGGGACGGTGACGCTGGTCAAGTGATTTTTCCTCATAATGGTCACTCGGATGATGGATTTGGAATATCATGTAAAATAACTTCAATCTCTTCAAACGAATACTATGTAATAATTGGAGCCCATAGAAAATTCAATAATGGAATTGCTTCTGGCTCAGCATATATTTATAAAACAACTGATTATGGTAAGAATTGGAAATTTGTAACAGAACTTCAACCAACAGCAAAATCTCATAACTCGATGTTTGGTTCATCTGTAGATATTAACCAAAATATTGCAGTTGTTGGTTCTTATGCTGATAACACTGAAGGATGGAGAACCGGCTCTGTTAGTATTTTTTCAAATAATTCCAATAATTGGAATTTAGTTAATTGTATTCGTCCAAGTTATTTTACTCACCGACCAGTTCCTAATAGCAATTTATCCTCACTATATTTTGGTTTTTCTGTGTCAGTAAGTAATAATTTTATTGCTATCGGCGCACCAACGGATAAAGCAAATGGATCTGTATATTTATTACATTCTGATAAAGGATGGGACAATATTGCAAATATTGATTCATATTGTTTGAAAGGTGAAAATAAATTTGGTTTTTCTTTAGAAACAAAACATAATAAAATTATTGTTGGTAGTCCTGGTGAAAATGGTATTCCCGGAAAAGCATTCATTTATGATATGTCATCTATGTTTGATATCAAATCTGGATTTGTACCAGCTTCAAATAAAATTCCATTTGAAACAATTAATACAAAATCAAAATCTTCTAAAGCATTGTTTGGAAGATCTGTTACATTAAACGATAAATACGCAGTTGTTTCTGGATTTGGAAAAACAGAAGAATCTAATTATGTAGGAAGTGCTTTCTTATATTCACATAATGTTTATAATGATCAAAAAGATGTAGATTCTATAGCCTGTTTAAGAGATTCAGAATCAACAGAACTATTTGGACATAGTGTATCAATTCACAATAATATTATTGCGATAGGCGACCCCACCGCCGACAAAGTTCATATATATTATACCGGAACTTTAGTAGGTGGATATCTAAAAAAATGGTACCCTAGTTCAATAATGTTTTCGCCGCCATCAAGTGTATATATAGAATTGCATTAATTTTTACGTTTATTTTCTATATTTTAAAGAATCAATTTATTATGTCAGAAACAAAAAACTGGAGATCAACAAGAAGTTATGGTGTAATACTAGCAAGATATAATGAACATCTAAACATTCCCGAATACTTGATGGTGTGTAGAAAATCGACTTATTGCTATGTCGATTTTATACTAGGTAAATATGATGATAAAAATACAGATTATTTAAAGTTTATGGTAAAAAATATGACTTATTCTGAAAGAATTTCAATTTCTACAAAAAACTTTGAAGATTTATGGAAAGATTTGTATTACAATTCAAGAGCACCCAATGGTGCTTTTTATGACTACGTAAGTAGTAAATTTTATAAAGTACGTGATTTTTTTATTCAATTCAACACGTCATTAAGCTGTATATATAAATGGCCAGAATGGGGTTTTCCTAAAGGACGACCAAACCAATCCGAAGATCCACTCGATTGTGCAACAAGAGAATTATATGAAGAAACACGAATATGCCAAGATAATTACAAAATTATAAACACTATTATGCCATTTGAAGAAAAATACGTTGGAACAAATGGTCATTCTTATAGAAATGTATTTTTTATAGGAAAAGCATCCCGAGAATGTAATGGACATTTAGATAAATCTAATACGGCTCAAGCTAGAGAAATTGGATTTATCAAATGGTTTAAATATGAAGACGCCACTAAGCAATTTAGAGATCACGAAGAAAGTAAACGAGCCGTATTATCACTTGTTCATAACGCAGTTTCAACTTATTTTAAAAATCCTATTAACAGAAGTATTGTTGATAAAAAATGCGAAAGTAATCCAGATTCACCTGATTCGATTATAGAAAATGTATTTGATTCACATATTCAAAATACGGATATATATGACTCAGAAAATAGAAATTTATTAAATGATGATTTACTGAATATTAAATCAATAGTCAACAAACCAGATATAATAACTTCTAATATATCTAACTTAGAAACAAATAATTATATTAATCAAGAATTAGAAAATAATGATTTATTTAATCTTAATTCAATTGACCACGAACCAAATATAACTAATTCCAATATATGTAACTTAGAAACAAATAGTTCTATTAATCAAGAATTAGATACAAATCAAGAATTTGAAAACAAAAATTCTTTTATTCCTAAATTAGTTATTCATGAATCATTAACTAACAGTTTTTCTTTGTAAACTAATTGTCTCGTTCTATAATCTGCATTACGCCAACTATGTTTGTAGTTATATTTATTTTTTGGTTCTAATTGAACCATTTTATCATATGCACTAGAATCTATGCAATGTAATAAAATAGTTTTATTATTCATATGTAAATCAATATGCTTATTATTTCTGTACAATATACGTAAAAGATTGAATTTTTTAAATATATTTGCACGAAATGTATATCCAACTTCATCACATATAATATTATCAGGTTCCTCAATTCCACCATTCACAACTACTGAATTATATACATAATCAGTTACAAACCATTCAAAATCAAGACTATATGGAATATTAATATTCTCTGCTAAGGGAGAATATTCCTTGTTAACTCCATTCATTATAGTTTTTTCTTCATATAATGTGGTTTTTACCCAATTAATACCTTGTTCTAATATTTTACTAGCATAATGTATTTTATATTCCTTAATTTTTCTTTTCAATTCATTTGGTAATATATCCCAATATGATTTATAAATCATCTATATAAAAATAATTGATTAATTCCTTAATCTTCTATAGGATAAATCTTCTCATATTTTGTTTTTAATACTTTCTTTCTTTCCATAAATCTTATCATATTATCTAAAGAAAATGTTCTTTTGCAAGACTTAAACGGTAACATTCTATTTTTGGGTATAGGATTCATTAAGCATTTTATTGAATACCAATCTAATTCATTTTTTGTATTATAAAATTCTTTAAGTAAACTGTTCGTTCTATTTTTTAACGACGAGTCACATTGTTCTTTATTATTATAACAACCAATTATCCATTTTAATTCAAATAATTCATAACCAATTTTTTGTTCCAAAATTAAACAACCAAAAGACCAATAATCTGCATATTTTCTACTATAGTTTATTTTTGATGATATTTCAGGACTATAAAAACCAATACTACCACAAGCACCTTTTCCTATATGGTCATCATCTATTATTGATAAACTAAAATCACATAATTTGAAAATATATTTGCATGATTCATCATTACATGATTCTTCATAAAATATTATTACATTTTCTGGCTTTATATCTCGATGATATATACCCATATTATGTATATATTCAATACCTTTGCACAAATCTTTTGTGAGTTTATCTATTATATTTGATGATTTATCTATTTTTTCTGTAAAATCATACAAATCACCCTTACCTCTTTCTAATACTAAATTATAAGTTGTTTCTGTTTGAAAAACATATTTCATACAAACTATTGAAGGATGATTTATTTGTTTCATAATTAACAGTTCATTCAAAAAATATTGCATATTTTTTTGATTAAGTGACGATTTTGTTATCATCTTAATTGCAAAATTATTCCCTATTTCATTTGATATACCAACTATTGCAACAGAGCCTTGACCTATTATTTTATAATCTTTTAAGTTTTCTCTGAACGGAATAAAATTAACTCCAGAATTATTATTCTTTTGACAAATGTGCCCGCTGGTATTTCTACTCATTAATGCACCAGCGGGCACAAACACTTCCATATTATTATAATATAAATATCATACTTTATATAGTTAATTCTTAGGTTTTCTGGATTTTCCTTTAGTTTTAGATTTACGTTTTTTCGTTTTTTTTAATCTATATCCACCAGTACCAGGATTTCTCCTTTTTTTAAATTTTTTTCTTGGCGCTGGAGGAGGACTGTCTCTAGAACGAATAGCCTGATTAGGAGTTGATGTAACATGTACAGGTAATCCAACTGGAGGTGGAATTTGTGGGGTTGCTAATGGAGGTGGCGTTGATGGTGGCGGAGTTGATGGTGCTGATGCAGATGATAATGAAGTTGGAGTAGTTATTCCCGAATTTGATGTTGGACTAAACATTAGTGCTGCATCAGAATCACCTGTATCTACAAATGGAGATAATGATTCATTATTTTCTGGTGAATCAGATTCTGGCGCGCCACCATAATTTTTTACTTTTATTTTACTAGGCATTATAATAATAATATAAAAAAAATCGTTTGATTTTTTCTTTTTTTTCTTTTTTTCTTTTTTGAATAGTGTCCAATATTTATGTTTTAATGAATCATACCAAGACCACATGAGGGGTTTGGCATCCAATACATGTATGATGTATTGTTACCTTTTTTCCAATATTTGAATTCTTTTCTCTTTTCTAGTTTGTATAGTAACTCCTCCTTATTGATTCTAGGAGTATATTCCATTAGCTCGTTTTCATTAATGGTATCAATGTTATAATGAATATCTGCAATTTCTTCATCAATATCCATTGCCATATCGTAATCATTGGTCCTAGCTTTATTTTTTTGCAACTTTTTCATTCTATTTAATGAATCCGTTTTGAACTTTTCATAAATATTTGACCAAATATGATTGTATAATTCATTGTCCATCAATTCTCTCGATTCTTTAATTGGGTGCACCATATATGATTTTATTTCACTAGTCATGTCATCACCAAATACACTTTTCAACGCATAAGCTTGATTCGTAATCATCTTTTGTATTTGTGTATTTATATCTTTATTGAATATTTTACAATCTTAGAAAAAATTTCTTGTCATTTTTTTGGCTATTTTGCGGCATATAAATATTAAATTAATATATTGTAAATTAAATGATAAATATTGGTATCAATGGCTTTGGGCGCATTGGTAAATCTATATTACATCAAGCATTGACTAATAATAATATTAAAATTAAATCTATTAATTTTCCTGGTTTCAAAATAGATAGAATTACTTCATATATTAATCATGATAGTTTTCATAAAACAAATCCTTTAAATGTTGAAATATTGGATGAAGAAAATATAAATATAAACGGACAAAAAATAAAGTTGTTAGATAACAGAAATCCGGAAACACAGATGTGGAAAAAAACAGATTCAAATTATGTTTTTGAAACTACTGGAAAATTTTTGACTACTTTAAAAGCGTTAGAGCATAATTCAGATTATTTTATTATGTGTGCACCTAGCAAAGATGAAACACCACAATACTTATATAATGGTAATCATTCAAAATATGTTGGAGAACATATTATAAGTAATTCTAGTTGTACTACTAATTGTATAGTACCTTTGATTAAAATTCTTGATGAGAATTATTCAATTGAAAATTGTAATTTTATAACTATCCATGCTGCAACTGCTAGTCAAAATATTTTAGATGGACCACATTTAAAAAAACGAAACCATAGAAGTGCTTTTAACAATATTATTCCAGCAACAACAGGTGCAAGTAAATCCGCAATAAAAATTTTACCACATCTTGAAGGAAAAATATATGGTACTTCCGTTAGAATTCCAACTGGAAATGTAAGCATGGTTGATATGAATGTAACACTTCAAAAAGGAGATTCTTTAGAAAATATTTTAGATGTTTTGAGAAATAATGAACAAATTATTGTATCAGATGACCCATATTTAGTTAGCAGTGATTTTATGACTAGCACAAATCCAACTATTGTTGATTCAAATGCATGCATGGATATTGGTAAAAATCAATATAAATTTACAATATGGTATGACAATGAATGGAGTTATTCGGCACAAGCGTTACGTATGTTAGAACATATGTATTGTTTCAATAATAATATTCCTTTAATTGTGAATGATTATACTTGTTAATAATATTTATGTATTGAAGTAAATCTCAATTTTCTTCAATAAATATACAAATAATTATATTTATAGTTTTAATGAATGTAAATATTCCAAATCCAAATCCAAATTTGCTTCAACAACCAA
>Ga0163180_10001317_pt1 | contig 14207 bp, 10 predicted proteins | sample AtlANTMetagenome_2_FD_109647 | JGI IMG/M metagenome (GOLD analysis project Ga0163180, IMG submission 109647) | Marine eukaryotic phytoplankton communities from the Atlantic Ocean - Atlantic ANT 4 Metagenome | ecosystem: Environmental > Aquatic > Marine > Oceanic | place: North Atlantic Ocean...
ACATAGTCAATTCCCGTCTTGCATGCTTCGCTACGCTGGATAGGCAACATAGGAACCTAATGATTGAGGAGGTCACCTTGACCCGTCGAATTCTGATTTCTTTGCTGCCTTTGATGCTCTTGACGGGTTGTCCAGAGCCTGAAGCTCCTGGTCAACCTGGTGGTGGGACACCTCCCGCCGGTGGTGCGAATCCAGCAGCTAATGCGCCTCCTGTACCTGCGGGTAGCGCTCCTGGTGCTCAAGATGCTGCAGGCCAGCCCGGTGAGGCTCCTCCTGGTGGCGCTCCGCCAGCGGGTGGTACGGCTGCGGGTGATGGCGCGCTCCCATCGGATGGTGCCGGTGGTGCACCTCCTCCGCTCGGCGAGGGTGCTGAAGCACCGGCTGAGATTACGCCGGAAGCCAATCCGGGCGGACTGGCTCCCGATGAAGAGCAGCTTCCTTGCGGTGATGGTGAATGCGATGATGCCGAAAAGCAAGACGCTGCGCTCTGCCCTCGGGATTGCTCCGATTCGCCTCCACCGGGCGGCGACTGGTGCGGTGATGGCGTGTGTGATGCCCTTGAGGAATTCAAGGGGAACTGCGCGAAAGACTGCAAGTAAGTCTGTGGACTCTGCCCTCCTTCGGGAGCTTGCTCGCTGGTGGGCAGAAATCAACGCAAACCAATTTGAGGGGGCCATGCGGCCCCCTTCTCTTTGTCTCGATGACACCGATAAACGACTGGGCTGTTGGAAGGGTGACACCCGAACATTGAGTCTGGCGCGTCATCTGGTAGACGATCACCCTTGGCAAGTGGTGATCGAAGTCCTTCGACATGAAATGGCTCATCAGTATGTGGATGAGGTGCTTAAGATATCGGGAGAAACGGCCCACGGCCCCGCCTTTCGGCGTGTTTGTGCAGAGCGGTCCATCGACAGTCGGGCTTTCGGGAATCCCAGCGTGAGGCCGGGCTTGGATGGCATTCTCCGGAAAGTGGAGGGCCTATTGGCCTTGGCAGATTCAGAGAATGAGCATGAGGCATCCAGTGCGATGAGTGCTGCTCATCGGCTGATGCGGAAACACAATGTGACCTTGAGCGCGTCGCCCACGCCGGAGGCTTACCAGTTCAAGCAACTGGGAACTGTTCGAGGCAGAACTCCTGCACATGAGAAGATTCTGGCGGGCATTCTGGGGCAGCATTTTTTTGTTCAGCCGATTTGGGTGATCGCCTACGACCCGAACAAAGATTCGCGCGGTCGTGCCTTAGAAGTGTGCGGTCGACCCGAAAACATCGCCATGGCCACTCATGTTTACGCTTTCATGTTGGAGACGGCTGAGCGGCTTTGGCAGTCGCATAAGAAGACGCATGCCATGGATAGCAACAAAGAACGGCGTCGCTATCTGCAAGGGGTCATGATCGGTTTCAACGAGCGGCTCAAGAAAGAGGCGGTGGCGGCTGAAGAGACGGGTTTGGTCTGGGTTGGAGATGCTGGGCTTCAAGCCTGGTTGGGGCGCCGACATCCTCACATCCGCTCCGCTCGGCGCACGCGGATGCAGGTGGATTCCGCTTGGCATGCGGGTCGTGCAGAGGGGCAGAAAGTCGTTTTGAACAAACCCATTAATAAGCGGGGCCGCGGTATTCGTGGGTTGTTGGGGATCCGTTAGCGATTCGTCAACCGACACGATTTGCATACAAAGTGAATTCGGCCTCCATCTCCTCGACCGCCTGTAGGTCCCACAGGTTGCATGAGCCATGCCTTCAGTGCCGATAACGGTGCCACCGCACGGCATTGATCGCAACGGATGCTGGGAATCCAGATGGGGCGGGTCTTCATAGGGCGATCATATCGCTTCGAGTGGTCCTGTGGGTGAAGGAGAAGAGGGTTCCGGGGTTAGTTTGTGGGTGGTGTGCTGTAGTTCGCAATGCGCATGAGGACCGCCCGAGATGGGCCTTGAGCACGGAGCACGTCGGGCAGTGAGGCCAGAAAGACCCGTCCGTACCATTGGTTGGTCACTCGACGATCGAGGAGCAGGACGATCCCTCGATCCCTCTGGGTCCGAATCAGTCGCCCGAAGCCTTGCCGGAATCGCAACACCGCTTGAGGCAGGGAGTATGCGCGGAACGGATCGAGACCGAGGGCTTCAAGGCGTTCGAACCGAGCTTGTTGCACGGGTTCTGTGGGGACCCGGAACGGTAGCCGTGGGATGATGACCAAACGAAGCTGGTCGCCTTTGACATCGATCCCTTCCCAGAACGAATCGGTGCCGAACAACACGCTCCTTCGGTCTTCTTTGAATCGCTCAAGGAGTCGGCCTCGGCTCATCTGGCCTTGTTTAAGCAGCGGTCTGTCATGGCCGAAGGCCTCCTCGGCTTGGGCATGAAGGGCGTTGACCAATGCGTAGCTGGTGCAAAGCACGAAGGTTCCGCCATCCGCCGCTTTAATGGCCTCGAGCGTGACCTCAGCCACGCGTTCTTGGAATCCCGATTCTTTGGGAGTGGGGAGATCCCGCGGGATTCCCAGGAGGGCTTGCTCACGATAATTGAATGGGGATGCAAACCGGGCTGTGACCACGCGTTCGCAATGGTCCAGCCCGATCCGTCCTCGAATATGGTCGAACTGTTTGGCGACGGTCAGCGTTGCTGAGGTGATCACGGATGATGGCAGCGCTTCAAACACTTTTTCGCGCAGTAGGGGTCCGACATCGATCGGTGCCAAACAGAGTCGAGCGGTGGGGGTGGAGCGTCGACTTTTGTCAGATGCCAACCAACTGACCCAATTGTCTTCAGAGGCCTCTTCTATGGGGTCCGCAGGGCTCTCAGCGCCATGAAAGTGGTTCAATGTTTTGGCTTTATCACCGAGTCGTCGCCGAGCTCGAACGAGGTCGAATAACACTTGCCCATCATGGGCTCGGGCCTCGGCGGGAAGGTCTTCGAGTTTGGTGATGAGGCTGTCTAAGGGTTTGATGGTTCGATGTATGGCGCCTGCAGTGGCTCTTAAAAGCGGTACGATCTGATCGTTCCATACGGGGCCTGAACGGTATTCGGCACGGGTGCGGACATCGCCGATATCGGCGAGTTTTGCGGCTTCGGCAATGCCTTCCAGCCAAACCGGTGAATCGGACATCAGCGCAGTCGCGCTGTTCTCGACGGCGACGAGGTACTCGGTAGCGGCTTCGGCATCGTCTGGGTCGAGAGGGCCTGCTCCGCTGAGATACTTTCGATGCACTTTGGCCAATGCCCCAGGGCGCTTTCGTTTGCCTGGCAGCAAGGGTCGGATCGCTCGACGAAGCCCTTCCACGCTGAGTCGGTCCTCGAATAGCAGGGTGGCCGCGTCTTCGAGATGATGACCTTCATCCAGAACGAGTCTGTCAAATCGAGGAAGAACACCCACGCCTCCGGTATCGTATTTGGTCACCAAGTCGGCCATCAGGAGGTGGTGGTTCAGCACGAGGATGTGAGCATCGGCTGCTTCACGCCGCGCATTGTAGTAGTGGCATTCACTGTAGTGCGGGCATCGCACACGCAAAGTCTGATCCGGATCTGAATTCACGCGATCCCAGTCTTCATCCTCAGGTACGAAGGCCATGTCGGAACGTGTGCCATCGGGTGTGGTCCGTGCCCAATCCGCGATGTGTTTCAGAGCGGTGGCTTCGTCTCCTTCACCGGGGTCGCTGAGGGCGGTATTCAATTTTCGTTTGCACAAGTAGTTGTGCCGTCCCATCATGGCTGCGAATCGCACATCCAGCCCGGCGCGCTTTAAGATGGGCAAATCCGACTTCATGAGTTGGCCTTGTAGGGCGATCGTGAAGGTGCTGACGGCGACGCGAGATTCGTTTTTGATCGCCCAAAGGGCTGCTGGCACCAGGTAGGCTAGAGACTTCCCGGTGCCCGTGCCCGCCTCAAGCATGGCAATAGAGCCGTCGTTGAAAGCGTGAGCGACATCCATCGCCATCTGCAGCTGGCCATCTCGTTGTTCAAAATCAGGGATCGCCTTGGGGATCGAGTGGGTAAAGAAGGCCCGGACATCTTCTGGGTCCAGTCGTTCTACACGTCGTACTCGTGGTTCCACCACCCAAAGAGCGCGCTTGACCGCATTGTCGACGATGACCACGCCAATACCGTCGTCCCCATACAGTTGAGCGAGCTGCATATCCGCCGCGGAAGCTTCGAGTACGCCCGAGGGGTGGTTGTGAATGACCACCTCTCCCGGTCGCGGAGTGCGGAGCAGTGCGGGAACACTGTTTTGATTACCGCGGCAATGAATGTCGAGATCAGCCACATGCTGATCGAGGCCCATTCGCCCAATGGCGAAGACCTCTACACCGCCTGCTTCGTCAATGGCGGACCGCAGCTTTTCGGCGGCTTCAAATGAAAAACGTGTCTTCACGCATCGTTGTATAGCGTCTTGCTGTAGTCCTTGAGCATGCGATCGGTATTGAATACCGGCACGCACGTTTCGAAGTTGCGGCGCATGATCTGGGCCCAAGCTTCACGGTCAGCAAAAGTGGGAAGCACCTCGTTCTCCAGAAGTTCGTAGAGTGCGAGTACATCGTCGATGTCGGTCGTGCCGGGAATGGACCAGCCGTTGGTACCATCGGCAGCTTCGGGCCACCAGCCATCCAGTACTGATAGGTTGGGGTTGCCATTGAGCGCCGCTTTTTGACCGCTCGTACCGCTGGCTTCTCTTGGCCTTCGCGGATTGTTCAGCCACACATCAGCGCCTGCGGTCAGTAAACGTCCCCAGTGGGGGTCGTACCCTGGAACAAATAGGATTTTTCCTTTGAATCGAGGGTCTTGGGACCATCTTACGATCTCTGCAATCAGCTCTTGGCCGGGTTGATCACGAGGGTGAGCCTTCCCAGCAAAAATGATTTGGACTCCGGCATCGAGAATCTGTGCGAGTCTGTCCGGCTGCGTAAATATGAGGTTTGCTCGCTTGTAGGTGGCGAAGCGTCTGGCGAACCCGATGGTGAGTTTGTTTTCGTCCAGTAAGTTTGGATCGCGGAACTTGTCTCGGACAGCCTGGACGAGTCGAGTGCGTAGCGCTTGCCGGGTCGCATGCAATGCATCCGTAGGGATGGTTTCCGCTTGTTTCCAAAATGCATCGTCCGAGATGTGTTTTCGCCATCCGGGGAGGTGCGCATTGAACAGGCCCTGGGTGGCTTCGGCGAGCCATGCGGTGGGGTGAACACCGTTCGTGATGGGCTGAATGGTTTTGCCCATGTGGCTGAACATCTCGTTGGAGACCTGTGCGTGCAGTTTGCTGACGCCGTTGATGGAGCGACTGCCATGGATGGCGAGCGTAGACATACAGAACTGGTTTTGGTCCGTGATGGCTGGCTTCGCTAAACTCCACCAATCTGCACCGGCCGATTGCGCGGTGTCTTTGAGTGCACCTGCTACGGCGTCGGCCGCGAATCGGTCGTGCCCGGCCGGAACGGGTGTGTGTGTGGTGAACACACAGTGTTTGCGAACCTGCTCCCAGGCGTCCTCAAGAGAGGAACCGAGAGCGACGGCTTGAATCACGAGCGCTGTGATCAGAAACGCTGCGTGACCTTCATTCAGGTGGAACACATCACGCTCAATGCCCAACGCATCCAAGAGGCGTATCCCGCCAAAACCGAGCAATATTTCCTGATGCATCCGTGTTCGGTTGTCGCCACCGTAGAGCCGTTGGGTCAGCTCCCTGACGGGCTCAGAATTTTCAGGCAGGTCCGTGTCGAGTAAGAATAGCCGGACGTGACCTAATCGGGCTTCCCATGCGGTCGCAGTGTACGTGTTGGGTCCGTCGGGAATGGGGATTCGCACCGGCGTGCCGTCGCGTCCCAGGACCGGCTGTATGGGCAGCGTGGTTGGATCGTGAGTGGGGTAGTGGACGTGTTGCCGCCCATCTTCGAGGCGTTGAACGAAGTACCCTTGTCGGTACAGAAGCCCAACGGCCACCAGATCGATACCCAGATCGCATGCGCTGCGAAGGTGGTCGCCAGCCAGCATTCCGAGTCCGCCAGAATAAATGGGGAGACTTTCGTGAATGCCGTATTCCATACAGAAATACGCAACCCGTTTGTCGGTGGGCGGGTCGGGGTGACGCGCACTCTGTGACCAGCGTTGAACCCATGCTTCGATTTCTTCTTTGATGTGGGGTTCGACGGTGTCTAAGTCTGTGTGCTTGAGGGCTGCAACGGGATTGAAGCCGCTTGCGGCCCATGCGTCGCCAGTCAAACTGGACCACATACGCTCATTACTGGGGTCCATAGACCACCAAAGGTCCCGTGCAAGTGCATGGATATCGGCCAATGGCATGGTGTCTTCCTTCTTCGAGACGCGGTCGCCTAAGGGGTGTTTTTCTGTTGAAGTCGGGTGCGTATCCTCGCGAGGACCGATTTCAACTCCCTTAAACCGAGCAAAGAGGCTGACAGCCCGTAGATTATGGCCACAGATAGGCCGCATCCGGCCAACACAAAGGCATTAAAAAGAGTAGGTCCTTCGGACCAAATTCCCTGACTCATTCCGAACTGTGCGAGCCCCACAGCAGGCACTGTAGCGACCATCATTTTATTGATGTCAAACAGCAATTTTTTTAGTCCAAGCCCTCCAGAGACGGCTCTTTGGAGCAAAACGACGTAAGCAGCCAGCTGGAATACGGTGGAAATCGACAAGGCGAGCGCGAGTCCGTCGACGCCCATCAAGGGAGCGAGCCATAGGCCGAGACCGGCAGTCAGGATGACTCCGAAACAACCGACGCCGATCAGGACATCACGACGTTCCAATGCAAAGAAGGGCTTTTTGATGATTTGAATGCCGGCCAGGGCGAGCATGAATGGCACCAGCATTTGAAGTGCGGATGCGGTTTGGGTCACGTCCGACCAGCTGTAGGCCCCATGGCGAAACAGGATGGCCACGCAAGGTTCGGGAAAGAACAGAATGAATGCAGCGGCTGGGATGAGCAGGATTCCTGCTAATTTTGCAGCCCCATTGAATGCCTTTCGAAAACCCTCGCCGTCGCCTTCCGCGGCGGCTTGTGAAATGGCAGGGAGGAGCGCCGAACCCACCCCTACAGCGATAATGCCCTGAGCGAAGTCCACCAGGCGTGTTGCATTCCAATACCAGGTGACGGAGCCCTCTTGTAGATGGCTCGCGAGGTATCGAAGCACCAGGGTGTTGACCTGAGCCATGAGACCAATCACGGCTACCTTGCCCATTTCATTGAGTACCCGGCGGAAGCGGGGATCGCTTCGGAGTTCGAATCGGGGACGTATGGGCCCCCAATGGCGCCACAGCGGGGGTAAGCAGATCAGAAGGTGAGCCAACCCACCGGCGAGTACCGCCCAACTCACGGCCCAGACGGTCTCAAGAGCTGTGGAGTCCCGTGACCATAAGACGGCGATGACTACGGCTGCACTGACTAAGCCGGGTGCCAGTTTAGGTATGAAAAAGTGTCCCTTGTGGTTCAACAACCCTTCAGCCCAACTCACCAAGGAAACAAAGGCAACAAAGGGAAACAGCACGCGTGTCAGTTGGACGGTCAGGTCGTATTTTTTGCCCGTGAACCCATCGGCGACCCAATCGACAAGCCAGGGCGCAGCGATCATGCCAGCGACACTGAGTATGACGCCGGCGATCAGCAAGGCCCAGAGGACGCGTCCCGCCAATGCCTTGCTTTCATCCTCTCCCGCTTCGGTTTGAGCGCGAGCGATGGCCGGCACCAAGGCCCCTGTCAGGCCTTCATCGGCAACAAATCGGCGCAGCATGCCTGGAAAGGTGAACGCCATCACAAAGGCGTCCATGACAAAACCGGCGCCCAGCACGTTGGCGAGAGCCAATTCTCGGGCCAAGCCCAGGACGCGAGACAGCCCTGTCCCGACCGAAGAGGCCATGAACGCGCGCAGCAAGGATCGTGGGGGAGTGCTCACCATGGCCATCGTATCGAGATTGAAGCAACTGGGGAGCCTGGGACATTCCTTCCAGTCGGAATAGGACGGCTTAGGAGGCGTCATGCCACGGTATCCATCGGCTTCGCAGACAGTTCAAGGAATGCCCTCGGGTGTGTTCTCCAAGGTGGCGCATCGGATCGCTGCGATCACAGGAGAGCGCTATCCACTGCACGTGGGTGACACGTGGCTTCAGCCGGCTTCAGGCTGTCATCTCTCCGACTTTTCTGAGGCGGATCACCCCGGAATGCATACCTACGCTCCGCCCCGAGGCGAACCCACACTGATGGATACCATCACGGGTTTACGGGGTGTGCAGGCAGAACGCGTGATCGTGTGCTCGGGCGCCACAGGAGGCTTGGGGGCATTGGCTTGCGCCACTGTATCGCCCGGAGAAGAAGTGTTGGTCTTGGCTCCATTTTGGCCGCTGATTCGGGGGATTGTCACACTTCATCACGGCGTACCTGTTGAGGTGCCTACGCTGGGGATCGACGATCCGGCGGAACTGGTGGCCTTGTTGAAGGAACGGGTCACCGAGCGAACGGCCGCCATCTACGTGAACACCCCCAATAATCCGACTGGGCGTGTCTACTCAGAAGCGATGATGGAAGCCATTGCCGGTTTTGCTCGAGCGCATGGCCTTTGGATTTGGTCGGATGATGTGTATGAAGGCATTGTGTTCGAGGGTGGGGCACCGTCCATGGGTGCGGTGGCACCGGAGCGGACCTTTTCGGTCTACAGTTTTTCCAAGACCTATGGGATGGCTGGCAATCGGTGTGGCTACATTTTGGGCCCGAGTGCGGAGATGATGTCGAGTGTGCGCAAAGCCACGGTCCATCATTATTATTCGGCATGTACGGGCTCCCAACTGGCTGCAGCCGCAGTCCTGAAGGGCGGATCGTCATGGCTAGAGACGGCGGTCAACCACTATCGTCAAGCAGGCTATTCGGCTGCGGATACGCTCGGTTTGGAGCGCCCGCAGGGTGGAACCTTCCTCTTTATCGACGTGAGTGCGGTACTTGATGAGCGCGGTTTACAGGGCTTTATGATCGACTGTATCGATCGTGGCCTCATTTTGGCTCCCGGTGACTCGTGCGGTTCGGACTACGGTTCGTTTGTCCGACTGTGTTTCACCTCTGCTGCGCCAGACGTTGTCGCGCGCGGCGTGGATGTTCTGGCTGGACTACTGAAAGCCTAGCGGATGGCATCGAGACGCTCTTCAGCGGCTCGGAGCACATGCATCAAATCCTCTTGGTTCAGCCCCAGATTTTTTTGAGCCTTGGCGACGACTTCAGCGGGATTGGTATCGATGGTCGAAGACAGGAACTCCGGTCTGCCGGACGGCGTGATGCCCCGTCCGAGTCGGATGGCGATCGCTTCGGCAATATGGAGCGTAGCCACCTGCTTGTTTTCGGTTCCACCGGTTTGAAAGTGATGGTGACCACTGATGGTTTTTGGCAGGTCGCCTGGCAAGTCCCAGATGCGTGCCAGGAGTGTGCCCGCGGACTCATGGATGGTTTCGACCGTCGGCCAGATGTGGTTGATGGGCGGACGGGTTTGATTTTCGAACATCTCGTCGATGGTAATCAAGGCCGCAGCGATGCCGATGTCGTGGAGCAAGCCGAGAAGGAACAAGGCGTGAGGATCTTGGTCTGTCCGATCCGCAACGATTTTGGCAATGTGGGCCGTCGCGACGGAGTGGCGACGTACCCGTTCCATCGCTGTCGCGTAGTTTGGTGTGGTGAAGACCTTCATGTTGAGAGCGGCTTCCAGCACGATGTCTCGGATATTGATCAAGCCGAGTCGGAAGATCGCTTGATTGAGATCGGTGATGGGCACGCGGCCGGCGTAGAAAGGCGATTGAACTCGACGCATGACTTGCCCGGCGAGCAGTGGGTCGCGTGCGATGAGGCGTGCGATGCGTTTCAAGTCGATATCGGGGTATCTCGCCACGTCTAAGAGTTCTATGGCTACGCCGGGTAGAACGGGGGGCTGATAGCTTGGGGAAGCAAAGAGATTTCCGATCCGCTCGGTGAGATCGGCGATGGCACGGAGCGTGGGAGCTCCGCGTTTTTGAGCCCTGAGGCTTCGTTCACGTTCAATATTCATTCCACACCTTCCATCCCCGGTGTTCGCCAAATCGGGTGTGGTGGCGTGATCTTGAGTTCAATTTGGTGGCTTATAGGTTTTCTACCTTTCCCTCCCGAGGCATGCTTGCTATGTTTCAAGTCGCTAACGGAGGAGACGCCATGCGGACCAAACTTTCAGTTCTTGCTTTTTCAGTCCTTGTGGGCTGTGGACAAAAAAACCCATGCGATGAATATGTGGAGGCTCTTTGCGATTGCAATGAGGCTACCTGTGCCGACAATCAGGCCACATACGAGAATTCGGATGACAATGTGAATCTTCAGGACATCTGTGCTGAAAACCTCGACTCTGCCAAGGCGGGCGATGATGAGGCATGCGAAGCGACTGCTGATGAAGATACTGGCGACGCTTGATTCTCTCTTGACGTTGAAGACAGAAAGCCCCGGCGATTCCGCCGGGGCTTTTTTGTGCCATGAGTGGTTCGGGATGTGAGCGAGAGATCTTAAGAAAGGGCGTGAACAATGGCGAGATCGACTCCACTGTAATAGTACCGCGCGTCTTATTGGCCAGGGCCGATGAATATGGACCCCCGAAATATCCCGGGCGAAGGACCGGGAAGGAGATATCAATGAAAACCCTTATGACGATTCTTGTCGCTGCCGTGTCGCTGACCGGTTGTGGCGACAAAGAGGAAAACTCACCGTGCTGGGAGTCGATTTGCGTAGTGTGTGGAAACTACGGTGACGAGTCGGCAGAATGTACAGAAGAGGAAGGCTGGGAAGCTTCAGCAGAAGCTTGTGAAGGTCGCGTACAAGAACTAGTCGCTATTATAGGCGAGGACGCCGTCGAGAACTGTGAAGGCGCTGACGAAGATACTCCTTCTGGTGGTTCTAGTGGCGGCGATGCGGATGCGGATGCGGATGCGGATGCGGATGCCGATGCCGATGCCGATGCCGATGCCGATGCCGATGCGGACGCCGATGCGGACGCCGATGCGGATGCTGACGCCGACGCGGATGCCGACGCGGATTCCGATGCGGATGCGGATGACAGTGATTTTGTGCCTGCCGCTATCGGTATCGACATTCGTGGTATTTGGAATGAAGAAGAAGGCACGCTGGGCCCTTATGTCATTCCAGGCAAGTACACGGAATCGGGCGACCCCCAATCCGTCGCAGCCTATGCGATCGTGACATTTGCCACAGTAGAATACTTCTCTGCGACCACTGAAGCGGAGCAAGAAGGCGAGTACTGCGAAGTGTACGCCGTCTTCGGTGGCGATGTGAGTGCAGCGGGTGCTATTAGCGATCCTGTGGTGTACGACATGAATGCTCAGGAGTTCGATTGGCCAGGTGAAGACGGTTCCGGAACGGGGACTGGTGGAACCGGCGTTCTGATTGAGGAATGGCAAGCTTGGGAAGGCGGTCTGGTACTGTTCTGGGAATACGCCGACGCCCGCTGCTCCTACTCGACTGTTGACCTCAACCTCTTCCAAGGCATGCACTTCGGCTTTGGTTTGGGTCCACGCAGCACGTATATTGGCGAGAGTGCCGAGACGGCTGACTGGTATGACGAAGACACCATGGAGGCCGGATTTTTGACTGGCTACGTGGCGATGAACCACCCGGATTCAGATTCACCAAGCGGGTACAACTTTGTGGGATACGATTTCAACCCCGCCTTCTATGTCGACATTGATACAGATTTCTGTGTCACCGATACCACTGAAGATGGCGAAGAGATTGAGACCTGCGGGTTGGTGCAGGTTGATGAAGATACCGACGAGTACATCCTTGGAAACTTCAACGTCGATGTCGGTAGCCGTCACGCGTTCATCAACTCCTGGTCTTGGTGGTACGAGGACTTCCCGAACCTTGACCTGGGCATCATGGGTGAAGGTTTCGACTTCCTCTACGAGGGATAGTCGGTAGACTCTGGCGAATACGCCAAAATTGACCGCGGCCCGCTGGCAACTGAGCCAGTCGGCCGCGGTCTTCTTTTTTGGGGTCTGAAATCACAAGGACAGGAAGGTAGGCCATATTGTGGTGTATAAGTGAGGAATACGCCGCACTGTTGGAGGTGACTGTGGCCCCCGTTCGAGTCCTGTCTTTTGTCGTTTTATTTTTGGGTTGGGCGGGGTGTTCGACGCCCACTGCGAAAGATGAAGAAACGAGTGAGGACCACGCGTGCCAACAATACGCAGATATGGTGTGTGGGTGTGCAGATTTGGAGGTTGCCGCGAAGTGCGACGAGTTCCAAGACATCGCTTCTGAACTGGATGAAGAAGACTCTGAATACGAAACCTATATTGCGCAATGTGAAGCCCGCTTGATTTCGGATCGCCCACTGTGTGAAGAGGCGGATGCCGACGCGGATGCCGATGCCGATGCAGATGCCGACGCGGATGCAGATGCGGATGCCGACGCGGATGCGGACGCCGACGCCGACGCCGACGCCGACGCCGACGCCGACGCCGACGCCGACGCCGACGCCGATGCGGATGCGGACGCCGACGCCGACGCCGACGCCGACGCCGACGCCGACGCCGATGCGGATGCGGATGCGGACGCCGACGCCGACGCCGACGCCGACGCCGACGCGGATGCGGACGCCGACGCCGATGCGGATGCCGACGCGGATGCCGATGCCGATGCCGATGCCGATGCCGACGCGGATGCGGATGCCGACGCGGATGCGGACGCCGACGCCGACGCCGATGCCGACTCGGATGTCGACGGCTGCTTGTACGACTGGTCTGAATTCGGATCCGAGACCTGCGATACGGCTTGGGTTGAATTTGGCGTGACCTGTAGCGAACTCGAGTTCACCTACGGATGGGATTGTGCCGGCTGCGCATGCCCAGGTGATGGTGGGGGTTCCTCTGGCGGCGACTTTACTCCCGCGGCCGTTGGAATTGTTTTGGTCGGCATCTGGGATGAGGCCGCAGGTACTTTAGGCGGCTACGTCATTCCAGCGGCCTACAGCCCGACCTACGTCGATATGGCCGTGGATGTTTTTGTCCAGGTGACCTTCGCCACGTCGGCCTATTTTACGGCGACCACAGAGGCCGAGATGGAGGGTGAGTACTGCAATGTTCCGGCTGTATTTACCGGGCCTGTTGAAAGTGACGGCAGTTACACCCATCCTGTTTTGTACGATATGGAGGCCGAGGAGTTTGACTGGGTGTCCGCTACGGGTGGAACGGGCGTCTCCGTTGATGAATGGCAAGCATGGGAGGGGGGCTTGGTTCTGCAATGGGATGAAGCAGATGCCCGATGTGCGGATTCGACGGTTGACCTTGAGGTGTTCCAAGGCATGCATCTGGGTGTGGGCTTTGGCCCCCAGAGCACCTATATGATGGGGACTTTGCCCGGTTTGGGTGACTGGGATCCGTTGACGGACCCCTACAGTTATTTCACTCAGTACATCGCGATGAACCATCCCGATTCGAGCAGCTCACTCGGGTATGACTTTATTGGCTATGACTTTACGAATGGTCTTTATGGGGCGGTCGATCCGAGTGTTTGCGCCTACCTCACCGATGACACCGGTTCGTCGTCACTGGTGTGTGGTGCGCCGCTGATCGATGCCTTTGCAGGCGGTATTGTCCCAGGTGACCACACCATGGATGTGGGAAGCCGTGTGGGCTTTATTGATGGCTCTGCGTGGTGGTACGAGGATTTCCCGCGCTTGGACCTGGACCTGATGGGGGAGGGCTTCGATTGGCCATAGCCCACGCGAGTATTTGAGTATTAAGCCGCGCGGATGCCATTTAAGTGTGTGATACTCACGGCCGATGGGGGGGGCATGACCCAAATCAAAGTCTGGATTTTTGTTCTCGCGTCGACCGTGATCTATGGGTGTTCGACACCATCATTGAAGGATGATGAAGCCGATGCGGCGAACGCCTGCGAACGGTACGTGGATTTGGTGTGTGCGTGTACGGATGTCTATGATGCTGAGGATTGTGCGGAGATTACAGATTACGTCTCCGGAGCTGCAGAAGACGATGAGGAGCTTCTGGCGCTATGCCAGGAACGGATAAACAAGCTTCCGGATGTCTGTACAGAGGTGGATCCAGGATCGGAGTTGGACATCGATGCTGACGCGGATGCGGATGCGGATGCCGACGCGGATGCCGACGCCGACGCCGACGCCGACGCCGATGCGGATGCCGACGCCGACGCCGACGCCGACGCCGACGCCGATGC
>Ga0163180_10001318_pt1 | contig 14207 bp, 6 predicted proteins | sample AtlANTMetagenome_2_FD_109647 | JGI IMG/M metagenome (GOLD analysis project Ga0163180, IMG submission 109647) | Marine eukaryotic phytoplankton communities from the Atlantic Ocean - Atlantic ANT 4 Metagenome | ecosystem: Environmental > Aquatic > Marine > Oceanic | place: North Atlantic Ocean...
AAATAGAAGATCTGGCTTCTCGTTTATGGCAAGTGCGGAGACAGTTAACGCTGCTACTATCTCGAGTGATGCAAGATATGGTATTTTATCAAAATCTGGTTGGGATGCTAAAAAAATGTTTACAGATAAGGTTGTACCAATATCTGTTAATTACCCGTTTTTCTTTAAACCGATTCAGGATGGTATGGATCGACCAAAAAGCGAACTTGCATATAGGGTCCCGGCTCAAAAGTTTACTCGTAAAAAACTTCAAACGAATGAACAAATTGAAGAGATTGTAGGTTTAGATACAACTATTGATTGGAAAAACACTGGTGATAATAGTTATGATGGAGAAAAACTTAATTTACTAGTACATGATGAGAGTGGCAAATGGGAGAGGCCTGATAATATTTTAAATAACTGGAGAGTAACAAAAACATGTTTACGATTAGGTAGTAGGGTTATTGGTAAATGTATGATGGGAAGTACATCAAACGCATTAGACAAAGGTGGTGATAATTTTAAAAAATTATTTAGAGATTCTGATGTAACAAAAAGAAATAAAAACGGTCAAACAAAATCTGGTTTATATAGTTTGTTTATACCAATGGAGTGGAATTATGAGGGGTTTATGGACAAGTATGGTATGCCAGTTTTTAATACACCAAATAATGAAGTTTATGATCATCATGGTGATTTAATAGATATAGGTGTTATTGACCATTGGGAAAATGAAGTTGATGGTTTAAAAAAAGATCAAGATGCTTTAAATGAATTTTATCGTCAGTTTCCAAGAACCGAAGAACACGCGTTTAGAGACGAAGCAAATAATAGTATATTTAACCTTGTTAAAATATATGAGCAAATAGATTTTAATGAAGAGTTAAGTAACTCTGTTGGTATATCAACTGGTAACTTTCAATGGGTTAACGGTATTAAAGATTCAAAAGTTATGTTTTATCCTGACCTCAAGGGAAGATTTAATGTATCTTGGGTACCACCAACACATTTGCAAAATAGAATAATTGAAAAAAATGGCATAAAATACCCAGGTAACGAGCATATGGGAGCCTTTGGTTGCGATAGTTATGATATATCAGGTACAGTTGATAACAAAGGATCAAAAGGCGCTTTACATGGTTTAACTAAATTTAGCATGGAAGATGCTCCACCTAGTCAATTTTTTTTAGAATATGTATCTAGACCAGCAACAGCTGAAATGTTTTTTGAAGATATGTTGATGGCTTTAGTATTTTATGGGATGCCACTGCTTGCAGAAAATAACAAACCTAGATTATTATACTATCTTAGAAGAAGAGGTTATAGAGGTTTTAGTATGAATAGGCCTGATAAAACATGGAATAAATTATCTGTAGCTGAAAAAGAGGTTGGAGGTATACCAAACTCAAGTGAAGATATTAAACAAGCCCACGCGGCAGCAATTGAAATGTACATACAAGAACATGTTGGTGTAAAGCATGATGGTTCACATGGTAATATGTATTTTAACAAAACATTAAATGATTGGGCTAGATTTGATATAAACAAAAGAACAAAATTTGATGCAACAATTAGTTCTGGTTTAGCAATTATGGCGTGTAATAGACACTTATATGCTCCAAATGCAAAAGTAGAAAAACAAAAAATAAATATAAGTATAGCTAAATACAAAAATAGCGGTACAACATCTAAATTAATAGAGTAATATGGCTGAAACAGTTAGAAAAACAAATTTTCCAAGTCAAATAGTTAGTGATTCAGAAAAGTCTACTAAAGAATATGGATTAAAAATAGCTAAAGCAATTGAACACGAGTGGTTTGGTTTAAATAGTACCGTAAATAAGTTTCAAACAAATGAAAATGAATTTCATAAGTTAAGGTTATATGCTAGAGGCGAACAGTCAATACAAAAATATAAAGATGAATTATCTATTAACGGTGATTTATCTTATCTTAATTTAGATTGGAAGCCAGTACCTATTATACCTAAATTTGTAGATATAGTAGTAAATGGCATTGCAGAAAGAGTTTATGATATAAAAGCATTTTCTCAAGACTCAACTAGTGTCAAGCAAAGAACAGATTACATGGACTCTTTATTACGAGATATGCGTGGTAAAGAAATTAACAACTTCATACAAGCAACTTTTAATAAAAATATGTATGAAAACGACCCTAAAAAATTACCAGAGTCTGAACAAGAACTGCAATTACATATGCAACTTGATTATAAGCAAGCAATAGAAATAGCTGAGGAGCAAGCATTAAATACTTTACTTAATAACAATAGATACGAAAATACTAGAAAAAGGTTATATTACGATTTAACTGTGCTTGGTATGGGTTGTGTAAAAAACACATTTGATACATCTAGAGGTGTTACTGTTGAATATGTAGATCCCGCACATATGGTTTGGTCTCATACAGAATCACCATATTTTGATGACATATATTATGTTGGTGAAGTAAAAACAATACCTATAAATGAACTTAAAAAACAGTTTCCTGATCTTACAGAAGAAGATTTAAAAGATGCTTCTGAATCAGGTGTGCATATGACACCAATGAATAGAAATGCTGTTTATAATAATAATACTAGTTTAGATAAAAACACCGTTCAAGTTTTATATTTTAATTATAAAACTTTTCATAATGAAGTTTACAAAGTAAAAGAAACTGGAAGTGGTGGTGAAAAAGCAATACAAAAAGACGATAATTTTAATCCACCTGAAGATACTAATTTTACTAAAATATCAAAGTCAAACGAGGTGTTATATGAAGGTGCTATAATACTAGGTACTAAGCAATTACTTAAATGGGAAATGGCTAGAAACATGATGAGGCCAAAGAGTGATAACTCAAAAGTTAAAATGAATTACTCTATGGTTGCACCTAGAATGTATAAAGGTAAAATTGAATCTTTAGTAAGTAGATGTACTGGTTTTGCTGACATGATTCAATTAACACATTTAAAATTACAACAAGTTTTAAGTAGAATGGTTCCAGATGGTGTTTACTTAGATGCTGATGGTTTAGCTGAGGTTGATTTAGGTAATGGTACAAATTATAATCCACAAGAAGCGTTAAATATGTTTTTCCAAACTGGTAGTGTGATTGGTAGGTCATTAACTCAAGAAGGTGATATGAATCCTGGTAAAGTTCCTATACAAGAAATTGCTAGTAACTCTGGTGGAGCTAAACTACAAAGTTTAATCACAACATATAATTATTATTTACAAATGATAAGAGATGTTACTGGATTAAATGAAGCTAGAGATGGTAGTACGCCAGATAAAAATGCTTTAGTTGGTATACAGAAAATAGCAGCTGCTAATAGTAATACCGCAACAAGACATATATTACAATCTGGTTTATTTGTTACAGCGGAAACAGCAGAGTGTTTGTCTTTAAGAATATCTGATATATTAGAATATTCACCAACAAAAGACGCTTTTATACAACAAATTGGAGCGCATAATGTTGGCACATTACAAGAACTTAAAGACTTACATTTACATGACTTTGGTATATTTATTGAGTTAGCACCAGATGAAGAAGAAAAACAAATGCTTGAGAATAACATTCAAGCAGCGCTTGCTAAAAATAGCATTGAATTAGAAGATGCTATTGACGTAAGAGAAATAAAAAATATTAAACTAGCTAATCAATTGTTAAAAATAAGGAGAAAGAAAAAAATGCAATTAGATCAGCAAATAGCACAAAGAAATATACAAGTTCAAGCTCAAGCTAATGCTCAATCCGCGCAGGTTGCAACTAGAGCAGAACTACAAAAACAGCAAGCTTTAACACAAAGTAAAGCTCAACTTGAACAAGTTGAAGCTCAACTTGCAATGCAGAAGTTAGATAAAGAAGCTGAGTTAAAGAAAACATTAATGGATCATGAGTTTATGATTAATATGAGATTAAAACAAATGGAAATTGATTCGTTAAAAGCAAAAGAAACTAATAAAGAAGATCGTAAAGATGAAAGAACTAGAATTCAAGCGTCTCAACAATCTGAATTAATAGATCAAAGAAAAACAGGTAAAGCACCTAAAAAATTTGAGTCAACAAGTAATGATATATTAAGTGGGGACTTTGATTTAGGGATGTTTGATCCTAGTTAATATGTTTAATTATTTTATAAAATTATATTATGGCAGAAAATAAAAAAGAAGCTACAGTAAAAGAAACTGTAGAAGCACCGATGGGTGATGAGGTTAAGGTTAAAGAACAACCAAAACCAAAAAAAATGAAAAACTTAGGTAAGCAAGATGACACTATTAAAGTTGATTTTAGTAAACCAAAAGAAGACGAAAAGGTAGAAGAACCTAAAGATGTTCAACCCGAAGAAAAAAAGGATGATAAAGTTATTGAAGAAATTCAAGAGAAAGTGGAAGAAAAAAAGGTTGAAGAGAAACAAGAAGAAATTGAACAACCAGTTTTGGAAGAAGTTACAGAAGAAAAAACTGATGATACTGTTAAAGAAAAAATTGAAGCAGTTGAAGAAACAGTTGAAGAAGCTGTAAAAGAAGCAGAAAAAACTGGTCAAGACTTACCAGAAAACATTCAAAAGGTTGTAGACTTTATGAATGAAACTGGAGGTGATCTTGAAGACTACGTAAAGTTAAATCAAGATTATAGTAAGTATGATGACATGTCGATACTTCGTGAATATTATAAACAAACTAAGTCACATTTAACTGATGATGAAGTTAGTTTTTTAATAGAAGATTCGTTTACGTATGACGAAGAGATTGACGAGGAAAGGGATGTCAAGAGAAAGAAATTGGCTTTTAAGGAGCAAGTTGCTAACGCTAAAAGCCATTTGGATAAATTAAAATCCAATTATTACGAGGAAATCAAAAGTGGTGTTAAGTTAACATCTGAGCAACAAAAAGCTATTGATTTTTTTAATAGATACGAAAAGGAGGATAAAGAGTCAAAAGCACAAGCTAATAAACAAAGACTTGTATTTGATAATGAAACTAACAGTTTATTTAATGATAAATTTAAAGGATTTGAATATAATGTTGGTGAAAAAAAATACAGATTTAATGTTAAAGATGTAAGTGAAGTAAAGACAACTCAAAGTGACATTAATAATTTTATCGGAAAGTTTCTTGATAAAAACAATACAATGAACGACGCTAAAGGTTATCATAAAGGTTTATTTACAGCTATGAATGCTGATGCTATTGCAAATCATTTTTATCAACAAGGTAAAGCCGACGCTTTAAAAAATAGTGTAACAACTTCTAAAAACGTTGACATGACACCTAGACAAGGACACCAAGAAGTAAGTACTGGTGGATTTAAGTATAAAGTGGTTGGTGATGATTCTAGTAAACTTCGTTTCAAAATTAAAAAATAAAGTTTAACTATAAAATTTAAAACAAAATGGCAATTACAGTAACTCCTACGGATCCCGTAGCAGCGCCCGTTAAACAAACCGTTGATAATAACTACTTAGATTTTTCAACTGGTTGGGCACAACAATACCTACCTGAGCTTTACGAAGCTGAAGTAGAAAGATATGGTAACAGAATGTTATCAGGTTTCTTATCCCAAGTAGGGGCAGAAGAACCAATGGCGTCAGATCAAGTTGTTTGGTCTGAGCAAGGTAGACTGCATATTGCAGCAACTACTGCAGCATCAGCTGATATAGCGAATGATAAAATTACTTTTTCTTCGCAAGCAGACGCTGAGTTATTTAGAGTAAATGATACAGTATTATTATATTGTACAGTTGATGGTACTACAGCAGCTAACGTTGGAAAAACTATCAAGTGTCTTGTAACAGCTGAAGATTATTCTAGTAACAAAGTGACGGTTATTCCTTATGGTCAAGCAACATTAGACGCTGGATCAGGAGCTATAGGTACTTTTACCACAGCTTCTGTTTTTAGAGTGTTTGTATACGGTTCTGAGCATAAAAAAGGTGCTTCTTTAACTAGAAACGCTTTAAACCCAAGCTTCCAGTCATTTACTAACAAACCAATTATAATTAGAGACAGGTTCATTATCAATGGTTCTGACGCTGCTCAAATTGGTTGGGTTGAAGTATCTGGTGAAGAAGGACAAAGCGGTTACTTATGGTACTTAAAAGCTGAAGGTGATACTAGAGCACGTTTCAATGATTATCTTGAAATGTCAATGGTTGAATCTGAAAAAGCAGTTGGTACTCAATTAGATACTATACTAGGAACAGGTAGTGGTTCAACAGGTGAGCCAGGTACTGAAGGTTTATTCTCAGCTATAGTAAATAGAGGACACGTTAGTGTTGATACTATGGTCGGAACTTTTGCTACTGACTTAGCTTACTTTGATTCTATTCTTGCAAAATTTGATGCGCAAGGAGCGATTGAAGAAAATATGATGTATCTAAATAGAGATAACAATCTAAAAATTGATGACATGTTAGGATCACTTAATAGAGGTGAGTCAACTAGTGCGTCATTTGGTGTATTTAATAACTCTAGCGATATGGCTGTTAATTTAGGTTTCAATGGATTTAGAAGAGGTTCTTATGACTTCTATAAAACTGATTGGAAATACTTAAATGACAAACAGACTTATGGTAGTACTACAGAGGGAGCTGGTAACTCAAACATTACAGGTGTAATTATACCTGCTGGTGTTAGTTCTGTATATGACGAAGGAATGGGTAAAAATATTAAAAGACCTTTCTTACACGTTAGATATAGAAAATCTGATACAGAGGATAGAAAATTAAAAACTTGGATAACTGGTTCAGTTGGTGGTAACATCACTTCTGACGAAGATGCAATGGTTGTTAATTATTTATCAGAAAGATGTTTAGTTGTACAAGCAGCTAACAACTTTATGTTATTAAAAGCTTAATAACTTATATATATAGAGAGTTAGGTGCTTCGGCACCTAGCCCTTTATTTTTAACTTATTTAATTATATTATATTATGAAAAAAACAAAAGAAACAGCTATTCCTAAAGCTGAACAAAATTGGGAAATAAAAGATAGAACATATACATTAACTGGAAATATGTCTCCGTTAACATATATGCTTAAATCTAAAGCTATATTTTGGTTTGATGAAGAGAAAGGTTATCAAAGAGAATTGAAAAACACTTCAAATCAAACAACACCATTTGTTGATGAAATGAAAGGTGACGCAAGATTAGAACATATAACATTTGAAGATGGTGTACTTAAGGTACCAAGAGAAAAACAAACATTACAAAAATTACTCTCTTTATACCACCCAGCTTTAGATAAAGAGTATATGGAATTTAATCCTGTTCAAGTAGCACAAGATGAAGTTGCTGATATTGAATTAGAAATAGAAGCATTAAATCTTGCTAGAGATTTAGAAATAGATCACGTGGAAGCTATATTAAGAGTAGAGCATGGTAGTGGTGTTAGCACAATGACTTCAAAAGAACTAAAAAGGGATATTTTAGTCATGGCTAAACAAAACCCACAGCTACTTATTGATTTAGCTAAAGATGATAATGTTGAACTTAGAAATATGGGTATAAAAGCTGTTGAAGCTGGATTATTACAACTTTCTTCAGATCAACGAGAATTTACATGGGGTAAAAACAAAAGAAAAGTTATGACAGTTCCTTTTGATGAACACCCTTATTCTGCGCTAGCAGTATTTTTTAAAACCGATGAAGGTTTAGAAATATATAAAAACATAGCAAAAAGATTAAAATAAATAATCACTTTATAGAGTAGTCATCTCTATTGAGGTGACTACACTATATAAAAAAGAAATTATGGCAGTAACAATAGATACAGTATATCAAAGAGTATTAAGTATTCTTAATAAAGAACAAAGAGGGTATATCACGCCACAAGAATTTAATCTATTGGCCAATCAAGCTCAAATGGAGATCTTTGAGCAATACTTCTATGATCTCAATCAATTCCTTAGACTTCCTGGTAACGAAACAGAATATTCAGATATGGTAAATATTTTAAATGAAAAAATAGCTATATTTGAAAAGTCAGCTACACCTAATGTTTCAAACGGTGCATTTACATTACCAACTTTGCATAAATTAGGTACATTATTTTATAATGATGGAACTGATTACACAGAGGTAGAAAGAGTTAGTAATAAAGAAATTAGATTACTTAGACAAACACCTTTAACAAAACCTAGTGTAGCAAGGCCAGTATACGTACAAACATCAGCAACAGCTATTCAAATGTATCCAACATCTGGTTTAGGTAATGTAACAGTAAATTATATAGCAAAACCAAGTGAGGTTGAATGGACGTATACAGACGTTGGTGGAACTGCTTTATATAACGCTACTAATGTAAGTAATTTTGAGTTACACGGATCTGAGGAAACAAAATTAGTAGTTAATATATTAGCTTTAGCTGGTGTTGTTATTAAAGATCCAAGCGTATATCAAATAGCAGCAAGTGAAGAGATAAAAACTATACAACAAGAAAAACAATAAATAAATGGCATTATTTACAGGAACACAAGAGAAGTATTATTTAAGAAGTCAAAGTTTTACTGGGACTGGTAGTCAACAAGATTTTATTTTAACTGAAGCCGCGTTTGGCACAGGAGCAAGACCAACGTTAGAAAGTGAAATAAAGGTTTTTGTCAATGATGTAGAAATTGATAAAGGTAACTATACGTATCCAAAAGGTAGTGGTGGTGATGCTTACACTGTTGCATTTACAGGCAATACAAATAATACCGATGAATTAGAAAGCAACGGTTCACCTAAAAGTGGTTTGTCTGTAAGGGTTAAGCAAATAGCAGCCGCGGAAGAGTGGGGTAATTATCAATTTGTAAAAATAAAAGATGTTATAAATAATTTTTTAATATCATATGTTGGTGAAAATAAATTAATATCAAAAATTAGTAGAACAGATGTCGCATTTCATGCACAACGAGGTTTAGCAGAAATGAGTTATGATACGTTTAGATCTGAAAAATCACAAGAAATAGACGTACCACCGTCATTAACTATGATACTACCACATGATTATGTAAATTATGTTAAAGTATCATATATAGATACTTCTGGTTTAGAATATATATTATATCCAGCTAGAAAAACAAGTAATCCACAATCTATATTACAAGATGGTAACTATGATTATATATTTGATACATCTACAAATGAATTTTTAACAGCATCAGATTCTGAAACATGGACTAAATATAAAGCTAATAATACTTTTTCTGATGATGATTCAAATAGAGATATTGATGAGTTAGAATCATTACACCAAGGTGGTAGATTTGGTATTAGCCCAGAACACGCGCAAGCTAACGGTACGTTTTACATTGACAACACAAGAGGAAAAATATATTTTAGTTCTAATTTAACTGACAAAACTATTACATTAAAGTACATATCTGATAGCTTAGGTACTGATGGTGAAATGCAAGTACATAAATTAGCTGAAGAAGCATTATATAAGCATATTGCCTGTGCTATAATGTCAACAAGATCAAATGTACCTGAATACATAGTAAGAAGATTAAAAAAAGAAAAATACGCTGAGATGAGAAAAGCTAAGTTAAGATTATCAAATATTAAACTAGAAGAACTAACTCAGGTAATGAGAGATAAATCGAAACAGATTAAACATTAATAAGAAATGCCAGAGATTAAAAATATATTTACATCTGGTCGAATGAATAAAGACTTAGATGAGAGAATTATTTCAAAAGATGAATATAGAGATGCTTTAAATATTGATGTTGTTACGTCAGAAGGTTCTAACGTAGGCACAATACAAAACGTTCGTGGTAACACTAAAGTTGCTAATATAGGCATAACTGGCCAACAATGTATTGGCGCTATCAGAAACACTAAAACAAACAAAATTTATTGGTTTATTGCTGGGACAAGCGTAGATGCTATAGTAGAATATGATCCTGTTACAGGTGGAAACTACCCAATATTAGTATCTGTTAAAGCAACACAAGATGTTTTAAAGTTTGATACAAGTTATTTAATTACAGGTGTTAATATTATTGATAACTTAATGTTTTTTACTGATGATAAAAACGAACCTAAGTGTATTAATATAGATGAATGTAGAAAAGGATGTGATTCAACAAACAAATACTCAACTCATACAAAGTTTTATGTTAATGGAGAAGATAAGGGTAATATAAAAGAGGAACACATAACAACAATTAAAAAATATCCTTTAAACGCGCCAACACTAACAATGGCAAGAACAAAAGATGCACTTAGAACAGGCGTGTCTGAAACTAAAATGAAAGATAGTGGGTCTGATTTTGTTTCAGGAACAGTACAAAGAGATCCAGGTTTTCAAACTGGTTATTTAAAATTTCAACCAGCACCAAATTTTAAGACAGGAGATGTTATTATTTTAAAATCACCTAAAGACGATGTTACTGGTGAAGATTCTGAACACACGGTTAGAGTTAAATTAACTGGAACTCCAGATAAAGATGCTGGAGGTACTTATATTAGATTTACATCAATTATATTAAGTATATCAAATGAATTAGCTAGTGGTGGTATTGTTTGGACGGCTACTTTAGAAAAAGAAGATCCTATTTTTGAAATACAGTTTCCAAGGTTTGCGTATAGGTGGAAATACAGTGATGGTGAATATTCTGCGTTTTCTCCATTTTCTGAAATAGCATTTTTACCAGATGATGAAGTTGAAGAAGGTATATTTGATGCTAAAGATGGCTATAATTTAGCTATGACAAATAATTTAAGAAGTTTAAAACTAGGAACTTTTGATACTAGACCCGACGGTTGTATTGAAGTTGATATATTAGTAAAACAAGCAAATGATACAAATGTATATACGGTAAAAACATTAACAGATGATGGTGATAAAGAAGAGTTAAATACTGTTGAGAGTGGTGGAGCTGGATTTGAAGTTGTATCAGAACAAGTTCACGCTGTTTTACCTAGCAACCAATTATTAAGACCTTATGATAATGTCCCAAGAAAAGCAAAAGCACAAGAGGTTACAAAAAATAGAATTGTATATGGTAATTATTTACAAAATTTTAGCTTAGAAGACGCACAACCAGAATTTGAACCTGCTGTTATAACCACTGGTTTTGGTATGAGTGATATAAATAAAGCCAAAGCATCTTTAAAATCAATAAGAACATATCAAATGGGTGTTGTGTTTTTAGATCAATATGGTAGACAAACACCTGTAATAACTCATGACAGTGCTGTTGTTAAAATATCGCAAGCAGATAGTGATAAGCAGAATACATTACAATGTAAGATTAAGGGAATAAGCGGTAATTTTGATCCACCTAGTTGGGCAACACATTACAAGTATTATATTAAAGAAAACTCTGGAGAGTATTATAATCTAGCTTTAGACAGATTTTACTCATCTGAAGATGGAAACATGTGGTTAAGTTTTGCTTCTTCTGATAGAAACAAAGTTGATATTGACACATATTTAATACTTAAAAAAGCTCACACAAAAAATATACCTACTTTTCATGATACAAGAGGTCAAGCGTTAAAATATAAAATTATAGCAATAAGTGATGTTGTTCCAAGCTTCTTAAAAAAGAGAAAAGTATCTCTTGGTAAAATATCAACTCAATTTGGCGTTAGTGTACCTGGTATGGGTGAAGTTGATAGAACTGGATTTCCAGAGCAAAGTTATTTTTATCTTCATGTGCCTGGTCCTGACATAGCTACTGATGCTAGTCCATTAAAAGATTTAGCAGAGGATAGTGTTGGTGATAAATATATTAGAATAGCTAACAATGCAAATGCTTCTGATTATTACAAAATAGAAAGTATAGAACCGGTAAATGCTGTTAAGTCAGAAACCACATATTCAAGTTACACTAATCAGTTTGTCACAGATGATGATGATCCAAATGATGATGATACAGAAGATAGAGGTGATTATTGGAAATTTAAAATAACAAAACCCTTTGGTCAAGATATAGCGTTTACAAAATCAGACGCTGGAGATGAAACGCCTGGTTTAACGTTTGAGGTTTTTAAAGAAGAAGACGAAGATAATAAACCTGAATTTGAAGGAAGATTTTTTGTTAAAGTAAATAGAGATAAGTATCTTAAAAAATACTTGGTTTCTAATGCACCTCAAAAATTATATTCTGTTTTAAACGAGCAGGAATTATCGTTGATAACGCTTAGTCAAACTCAAATGAAAAATGCGCAGCCATATTTTGTTGGCGCTGAGTGTTTTAATATTGATAAAGCTCAAATGACAATCGACATGCCTCCATTAAAAAGACATGATCCACCGACATATTTAGGTGTTGGTAAAGGAACAGGTACTTCTAATAAGATAGAGTTAAGATTAACTGGTTTTGTTCAAGCTGATGATAGAGGAGATGGTGTAACAGTAGATCCAGAGGATACGCAGTTTAAAAGCACTAGTGAATCAGATTTTCATAAAGCTATAAGTAGTGAAGGTACATTATTAAGATTTAAAGATGATGATTCTAATCCAGAGTCAGGTAGAATTTACACAATAGAAGGTACACCTGTAAAAAGAGCTGGTTATAATTATACAAATAGAAATGGTGTGCTTGTACCTAATGACATGAAAAACTCTACAAATAAGGCTATAAGATATGAAATAACATTAGACAAAAAACTATCTTGGAACCCTATTACAGCAACATCTGACTCAACCCCTTTGGTAGCTGTACCTGAACTTACTGGTATAAACGATCACAGAAAAACATCTGGTAAAACAACTACAAAACTACAAATATTACAAGAGATTGAAGAAGAAGATTCGTTTTCTACACCTAGCCCAGCGATATTTGAAACAGAGCCAAAAGAACAAGTTGATTTAGATATATATCACGAAACACATCAAACATTTGCGATAGCTGATATTGGAACTAATAAGACATTAAAATGGCACAATTGTTTTTCTTTTGGTACTGGCTTAGAATCAAATAGAATAAGAGATGATTTTAATCAGGTTTTTATTGACAAAGGACCTAAAGTTTCTACCGTATTTGCAGAGCAGTATGATGAAGAGAGAAGAGAAGCTGGTATGATATACTCTGGTATATTTAACTCTACATCTGGTATTAACAGGTTAAATCAGTTTATACAAGCAGAAAAAATAACTAAAGATATAAACCCAGCATATGGTTCAATACAAAAATTACACACACGTGATTCTGATTTAGTTGTTTTATGTGAAGACAAATGTTTAAAAGTATTAGCTAATAAAGACGCTTTATTTAATGCTGATGGTAACGCTAATTTAACAGCAACTCAAAATGTATTAGGCCAATCAATACCATTTGTTGGTGATTATGGAATATCAAAAAACCCAGAATCATTTGCTTGCTACGCTTTTAGATCATATTGGGTTGATAAAGCAAGAGGTGCTGTATTAAGATTGTCAAGAGATGGGTTAACTAATATATCTAACAAAGGTATGAGAGATTACTTTTCTGATAAATTAAAAGGTGATAATTATAATGTATTACCAGGTGGTTATGATGAGGATAAAGATTTATACAATATAACGTTAAAAAATAATAACAACTCAACTAGTGGTGGAGGAGGTAGTTCTAGCATTACAGTTAGTTACTCGGAGCCAGCTGCTGGTTGGACAAGTAGAAAGTCTTTTTACCCACAAAATAGTTTATCTATAAATTCAAAGTATTATAGTATATATCAAGGTGATTTATGGGAACATAATCACGCAACTGCTAGTTATGGTAGTTTTTATGGTACGTCAATAACAGACTCAAATTGCGCTAGTGTTAAATTTATATTTAATGATCAACCATCGTCAATTAAAAATTTTAAAACATTAAATTACGAAGGCACTGATCCAGAACAAACAAAATATGCCGGCACTATAGCTGGTGTTAGTGGTTACACTGGGTTAACTATTGATGAGGTTATTGCCAAAAAACCTACATTAGCTGAAAGTGATGCGTTAACACCAACGACTACAAAAGGTTGGTATTGTGATTCAATAACAACAAGTGAGCAAACAGGTGAAGTAAAAGAATTTAAAGACAAAGAAGGTAAGTGGTTTAGTAGCATTAGAAACAAGTCAATTACAGCTACAGATTTACAAACAGGTGATGCAGCTAAAGAATTTGCAATACAAGGTATTGGTAATGCATCAGCAAACTCAACAGACGCCGCAGCTATAAACGGCGGTTTAGTTACTGTAACTTTAAATAAAGCCAGTGATGGCGCTGATTATACTTTTGAACTTTTATCA
>Ga0163180_10001320_pt1 | contig 14200 bp, 9 predicted proteins | sample AtlANTMetagenome_2_FD_109647 | JGI IMG/M metagenome (GOLD analysis project Ga0163180, IMG submission 109647) | Marine eukaryotic phytoplankton communities from the Atlantic Ocean - Atlantic ANT 4 Metagenome | ecosystem: Environmental > Aquatic > Marine > Oceanic | place: North Atlantic Ocean...
AGAGATGTTGTAGTTCTCCGACGCCGGCGTGAATGGTGAACATGGAGTAGGCGGAACTCTGGAGCAAGATGCCACAGACGATTCCTGCTCGCGGTGAGCCAGTCAGTTCACGACCGAGAAAGGCGCTGATTACACCGGTAAGGGTGAGATTCACGAGCGCGATAATGTTGGTGGCCGCTATCAGCGGTAGAAAGAAGAGAATGCTGACGCCCAACCCGTTGAGGGGCTCAATGGGGTAGAGAGTCATTCCCTCGGGGTAGTTCACCAGTGACGTTTCATGGGGAAACTCGAAGAGCCCGACGAGGCTGTGCTTCATCCACCAAAGCGTCCAGAAATGCTTGCCGCCATCGGCATCTGGTGAGCCCAAGACCTCGGAATTGACGTGCAGGACGGCCGGCCAAGTCAGAAGGAGGCTCAAGAAAAGAGAGATCAGCACCACACGGTGGGTCCAATACTCTTCTTCGAACAGAGCGCTCAGGCCCCTTCGGGCACGACTCGTCCAGCGTTTTACGGCTCTATTCATGTCATGGAGCATATCAATGGATGCGCTTCTCGTCGGGTTGACGCTACACTTAGCCTATGAATGCTTCCGTAATGACATCAATTCTGTTTTCTACCTGCCTTGTTTTTTCAGCGTGCAAGGGGCCGGGCTCGTCGGAGCAAGGGGCCGTTCAAGGCCTCGAGGTCACACCGCGAGAGCCCACAGGAGCAGACACATTGAGTTGTTCTTGGACAGCTATCGATGGGGCTTCCGAGGCGACGATTCGATGGAGGGTGAACGGAGCAACTGTCTATGGGGAAGACACGCCGGAGTTGGACCCAGAGTGGTTCGAGCGTGATGACCGGGTAGCTTGTATTGTTACGCCCGCCTCGCCCGGGTCGGAAGGTGAGCTCTCCAATATTGTGACGATTGGAAATACCCCGCCAGTACTGCTCAGCGCCTACATGACACCGGAGCAGCCTACGGAACGCGAGTTGTTGTATGCCTACGGAGAGGCTGAAGATGCGGACCGTGCCGACCAAGAGAAGCTCTTCATGCACTACAAATGGATGGTGAATGGGGAGGAGGTTGGCTACGACGATTACGTGCTTGGACCCTCTTGGTGGAATGAGGGGGACAATGTCTCGGTTTACGTATCGGTCGGTGATGGCTTTGATCGATCCCCGGCACAGCTGATTGGGCCCGTGACCATTCAGAACAGTCTTCCCGGTGCCCCAGAAATTGAGATTGTCGCTGCCGGTGATGGTGGATTGGTATGTGAAATCGTCGAGGATGCGGAAGACTTAGATGTCGCTGATACGTTGACGTACACCACGCGCTGGCGGGAGTTTGGCAACTTGACGGGTGGAGATGACGCCAAGCTGGATGCGAGTTTTGTCCGACCGGGTGCGGAGTACAACTGTGAGGTTTGGGCCAGCGATGAGGAAGGCGCCGGAGAGATTGGCAGTGCATCTTATCTGATGCAGGGCGATCTACTGCGTTATCGGTGGGCTTTTGATGATGCGGGATCGCTTGCTGGGACGGATGTGGAAGCGATTGGGGATATGGATGGGGATGGGCTGCCCGATCTCCTCGTGTCTACTCCGGGTTTGTCTGGTCAAAAAGTCGAGATGGGTGGCGCGGTTGTTCTCGGTTCATCCGGATTGGACTCAACGGCGGATCTCGGTCAGGAAATGCTGCAGGCTCGAATTCTGGGCACTCAAGCCCACGTCTTCTTGGGGACAGGCATGTCAACCACGCCGGACTTCGATGGGGATGGTTTTCAGGACATCTTGTTGTCCTCACCGGAATACACCGTGTTTAGCGAGGGTGTGGGTTTGGCTGTCGCGGTGGGAAGCACCCGCTTTTTAGCGGATGAAAGCTACACCTTTGACCCTGAGGGTGAAATCCACTCGGCAGTGGGCATCACGTGGGGTGGAGAGCCGGGCGAGGGTGTCGGTCGTGCAGTCGTTGGAATCGACCTGAATCAAGATGGACTGGGGGACATGGTGGTGGCATCGCACCCGGATGATTTGCAGTCAGAGGGCGTGTTGCGGGTATTTTCCGGAGAGCATCTCGCTGCGGGTGGCCCAATGTATATGGAGCACACCATTGCTGTGATTCGAGGTATTCCAGGCCATTTTGGTCGAGAGTTGGAGCGGATGCCGGATGCCGATTGGGATGGGGTGGAGGAGTTGCTGATTTCGGCGCCATCGCTCAACAACAACAATGGGGCTGTATTGGTCTTGAGAAGCGGGGATATCGAGACCTACGAGAGTATGGAAGACCTGACAGAGACCACGGCCAACCAGCGTGCGATCCGGATCGACGGCGCGGGTGCAGAGCGGCTCGGTGAAGCTTTAGAGGGTGGGGTTTGGCAGGATGAGCCGGCGCTTTTGATGGGGTCGTCTACGGCCAGTGACGGCCAGGGGCTGGCGTATTTGACGGATCCGATTGCATCGCGAAGCTTGAGCGATGCGGTGCTGTTGCTTGGAAATGATGAAAGCGGATTTGGTGCTTCGCTTGCCTTTGTGGGGGATACGGATCGCGATGGTTCGGATGAGATAGCGATCGGTGCTACGGGTGAGTCGGCGGTCTTCGACGGCGCTGGGGCCGTGTATTTCTTTGCGTTGGATGATTTGGTCGCGGGATCGGTGTACGAGACCACGGATGCGGTACGGGTCATCCACGGTGAAGACAAAGGCGAGAAGACAGGCACATCCATCTACGCACCTGGCGACATGACGGGAGATGGCATGGATGATTTGATCATTGGGGCTACGGGCATGGATGCACCGGAAGGCTGGAATGAGGGCGGTTTGTTCTTATGGGTACAGCCCTGACTCGTGCCTGAACTTCCCGAGGTCGAGATGATGGCTGCGCTCTTTCGAGAGCGCGCAGAAAAGGATGTGTTGCGGCACGTCGAGACCATCGATCCTCGGGTTTGGGGGGACACGGAGCCGATTGGAAAGATGGGGCTCAGCATTGGTGTGTCACGTCGAGGGAAATGGATGCTGATTTCCGATGAACATCAGGTATTGCTGATTCATTTTCGGATGAGTGGTCAGCTTGTCCCATCACGAGGTGCCCGACAGGAACGTCTGCGGTTTCATTTTGAGCGTGGCGAGCCCTTGTCCCTGCGGGATCCCCGTGCACTTGCGCGTGTGACATGGTGTCGACTGGATGAGCTCGCTGGGTTGTTTACTGAGAAGCGCTTGGGCGAGGAGTTTTGGCCCGAGCGGCGAGATGGGAAATGGTGGTCTCAGCGGATCAAGCGGACCCGTGGGCTGCTAAAAGGAGCGCTGTTACGACAAGACCTCGTGGCAGGGGTTGGAAATATTGCGGTGTCTGAGATGCTTTGGATGGCCGGTATTGCTCCCACGGTCTCGACGGGAGAACTCGGAGATGACCAGTGGGAGGCATTGGCTGAGGCTGCTCACCGACATGTCGCGGATACTCTTCAAAGGGAAGATGCAACGTCACTGGTGTTTGTGAACCACGGTGGTCCAAACTTGTTTCAGGTGTATGGGCGCGAAGGGCAGCCATGTTCACGATGTGACGAGCCCATTCAGCGCGTTCGACAGCAGGGTCGGAGCACGTTCTTCTGTGCTGTTTGTCAGCCGGTGAGCGGGCCTACTCGCTCTTGATCGTTCGATATTTCTCGAGGAGATGTGTCTGCCGACTGGTGAGTGGAATCTGTTTGCCTTGGATCCAGATGTAGAGGGGCTGGGAGCTGATCTCGAGTGGGTCTCCTGACCAAGCGACCACGTTGGCGACCGAGCCTGGAGCGAGGCGGCCATGGTGTTGCAGACCAAATGCTTCCGCGACATTGGTGCTGATGGCATCGATTGCGCCCTGGTGGCTCATGCCTTCACGAACCGCATTTCCAGCCGCCTGGCGGAGCTTTCGAGCATTGTGACTCTCAAAGCGTTGATGCATCAGAATGACCTTGACGCCTGCTTTCTCGAGGAGTGCTGCATTGTCCGGCCGTGCATGAATGCTTGCGAAGCCCTGCACACCGTATTGCATCGGATCAATGAGCACGGGCACGTTGGCGTCAGCCAGTGCTTTTGCATGCATCCAAGCTTCTGAACCACCGGAAATGATCAGCTTTAAGTCCAGTTCTTTTGCCAGTCGGAGCACCGCTTCAATTTCAGATGCGCGGTTGGCGTTGACCATCAAGGGTGTTTTTCCTTGAATCACGGGTTGAAGCGCAAGAAGGTCTAATCGGCTTGCGGAGAGTTCGCGGAGCCGGCCTTGCTCGTAGGCTGCTTTTTTGCGGCGGTAGGTGGTCGCGTCATCCAAGACTTCGCGAATACGGTAGAACGCATCCGCTCGAGAGCCTCCGCTCGGAGCGCCCAAATTGGCGACCATTGCGGCATTCTTCTTTGCGACGGCTTGGGCTTGGCTTTCACCGGTCAGATCGAAGGCCGCGGCGTGTCCTGCGATGAGGCCGGAACGTGGCACAACGATGACGGTGCCCACGCCTTCCAGTCGGGCAATCGGAATCAGAGAAGACCGTGGGTTGTAGCCATCGAATGGCGAGAATGCAGCGTGAATATCGCCGCTTAATCCAGAGGAAGAGTCGTTGGTCGATCCTTCTAATGAGACTTCAGTGAGTCCTACGCCTGTGTTGGCGTGGATAAAAGCCGGAGCGAGCACGGCACCTTCTGGCAGTTCGATTTGAAGACAATCGTTGTCCGGGAGGATGCCTGGGGTCGAGATGACGTTTCCGCGTAGAACAACCTGGCTTTCCTGGGACTTGATGACCGTGCAGGCAGCTTGTTTGACGGCGGTGTCTGACTTGGGTGTGGCTTCTGCTGTAGCGATGAGAGCCAGAAGAGAAATAGACAGCATCATGGGGTCACCTCCTGACCAGTCAAGAAGTCGCTCCAGGGAGGAGAGGGGTTGTTTCGGTCATAGGTCATGACGCCATGCGTATAGACCTGTTTGGGCCGTGTATAGACGGAGAAGGGGTGGCCATCCCAGATGACGAGATCTGCACGTTTGCCTTCTTCGAGTGAGCCGGTCAGCTTGTCGATGCCCAATGCCCAAGCCGGATTGAGAGTAATCCATGCGAGTGCATCTTCCTCGGTGACCTTTAGTCCTGCCTGTTTGCCCCAGTGATATGCCTTGGCGGCTTCTTGATTGAGACGCTGGATGCCCTCAGCTGAATCGGAGTGAATGATGGCTCTCGCGCCCGCTTCCGTAAGGAGTGCTGCGTTGTGCGGAATACCGTCGTAGGCTTCGAGTTTGAAGCCCCACCAATCCGACCATGTGGAACTCGAGACGTTCTCTTTCGCGAGAATATCGCGGATTTTGTAGGCCTCGAGAGCATGGTGAAAGGAGCGGATTTGAAAGCCGAACTCTTTGGCTAACTGAAGAATGGAGAGCATGTCGTCTGCACGATAGCAATGCACTTGAGTGAGGTAGTCTCCGTTGAGAATACCCATGAGGGTCTCGGCAGCTAAGTCACGTGTGGGTGGTTCGGCATCCTTGTTTTTCTTTCGCTCTTCTTCGTACTTCTTCCAGGCCTTTGCAGTCTCCTGGGCTTTCATAAATGCGCTGCGGTGGGTTTTGATATTGCCCATTCGCGTGGATGGGCCACCTCGTCCGCCGTACACCCGTTTGGGGTTTTCGCCGCAGGCCATTTTTACGGTTTCAGGTGCCCCAGGAAAACGCATGGCCCGTGAGCCTCGTGCCGGCAAGAGTTGGAGCACAACGCCACGTCCACCGACGATATTGGCGGAACCTGGAAGCACTTGAAGGGCTGTGATTCCACCGGCGGCTGCCAGTTTTAATCCTGGATCTTGAGGCCAGAAGGAATGTTCTGCCCACACGCCCGGAGTCGTCGGAGAGGTGGCTTCGTTGCCATCCCCGTGCGCACGAGCACTGGGTGAAGGGTAAACGCCCAAGTGGGAATGGGTATCGATTAGCCCTGGGGTGATCCAGGTGCCCTCGACTTGAATGCGCTCAATGTTACGGCGGCGTGGAGCGGTCCCTTCACCCAACCCTTTGATCTCACCCTCTTCAAAATGAATCCAGCCGGGTGCATATATTTTGCCCGTGGCAGTCCAAATGGTGGCGCCTTCAAAGATGACAGCTTCACTTTGGACATGCGCATTGCTCTCCACAGCAAGCATGCCCAGTTTCTGAGTGTCTTCCCAGCTGGGCGAGAGGTCCTCCGGGCTCACCGTCGGCTCTTTTGGAAGGCATGCAGAAGCAAGAATGATGAAGGGTAAAAAACGATGCATGTTGCTCCTCAAACGGGTCGGTAGATCCGCGCAGCTTGGATACTGATGACCTGGTCTTCTTCCGGTATCCAGCCAGAAAGTTTTCCGCCGTAAACACAGCCTGTGTCCAGTCCAATCGCTACAGGACTGCCATTTTTTTCTCGTCGAATGAGTCCGCGTCGTGCGTCGTGCCCGAAAACCACCGTTGCGGGTCCGCTCCAGCCAGCGTCATACCAGAAGGGAGCGTTGGGTTCATTCATGGGAAATCGTCGCATACTTAGGGCCATTTTCTCGGTGGTTCCTGGAACGCCAAGGGTGGGGTGAATCCCAGCATGGACGATCGTAATATCCGCGTCTTCGATAAAGAGTGGCCGTTCTTTGAGCCATTCCAAGACTTCGGGGCATTCGCTACAGAAGCTTTGCAGTAGCGGCGGTAGGGTTGGGCTCGCCCAGTTTTCGACGAGAAAGGCATCGTGATTGCCCAGTACCGATTCGATGTTGTGGGTTTGGATTAATTGCCATACCCCGTGCGGGTCTGGGCCTTTGGTAAAGAGGTCTCCGATGAGAATGGACTTGTCGGGTCGTACCGCGTCCAGCAGTCTGGTGAGTTCATCGGCACAAGCGTGCACATCTCCGATGATGAAGCGACGCACGCCTAACGCATCTCCATGCCGTCATCGTGTTCACCGCCGCGTTGGCTGCTGCCCTGGCTGAGCGCTTCTCCGATCCAAATAAAGCCATCGGCTTCTTTGATGGCATAGGTCGCCACGGGACGGGAGGGGTCGGTGACGCAGTGGCCCGTTTTAAGTTCAAATCGCCAGTCGTGGTAGGGGCAGGTGATGACACCATTTTCGACGTCGGATTCGCCAAGGGGGCCGTCTTCATGACTGCATGCGGAATCGATGGCATACAGATGGTCTTCCCATTGATATACCGCGATGTTTTTTCCCTTGACGGCAAAGGTGCTTGGACGGCCGTCTTGGACGAGAGCTCGAGCAGCTACAGCTACAAAACCTTCTGCATCTGCCCCGTTTGGTAGCTCAGCAGTGGCGGCTGCATATTTGTTCAATTGGCCGCTACTTTCCGGGCGACTTGTGCCGGAACCTTTTCGATTTAGCGCGGCCTTGAGAACCCCAGAAGGGCCTCCGTGGCGATCAAGTCGGCGTTTGATGCGGTCTTTGAGTCCCATTTTTCGTCCTTCCTACCGCATAACCGAGAGGGAGCGCTTTGGGGAGAAACAGTTGAGGACCACTGTGTTTTTGAGGTATGAACGAGCAGTATGCTTCTTTTGTTTCTATCGACAGCGTATGCGGCCACAGCGGCGGATCTCAGTCAAAGCATGGCTGTGCCCACTGCGGATGTGGTTCAAGCGACCTTTCAAGGGCATGCGGTCACCAATGATGTGTTGACGCAGTTGGGGATTCTGACGCCCAATGAGGGTATCGATTTTGCGTATATGACCACAGGTCGAGTCGGTAGCCCACCGGAACCTGGTGAGGATTTGCCACCGATGGGGCGCCCACAAGGGGACCGTGCAACGTTGACCTTGCAGTTGAAGGTGCCTGCCAATGCCAATTCCCTGGCCTTTGACTTTTACTTTTTGTCGGCAGAATATCCGGAATACGTGGGGACCCAGTACAACGATGAGTTTACCGCCAACGTCACGGGCACGGCCTGGAGTGGTAACGCTGCACAGGATTCCCAAGGCAACAACATTAGCGTCAATAGTGCCTTGTTTAGCGTGACCCAGTCGAATCAACTCACAGGTACTGGTTTTGATAAAGGAGTGGGGGGTGGCACAGGGTGGCTGACAACCTTGGTGCCCGCCAATCCGGGCGATGTTCTGACCTTGGAGTTTTCGATTTTCGATGCGTCTGATGGAGTGTATGACAGCAGCGTGTTGCTCGATGACTTTTACTGGTCTGAATCTGAGATCTCGACGCCGGTGATTGTCGGCGACTTGGATGTCGACTTCTTAAGTCCCAAGCGTGGACCGACGGCAGGTGGTGTGACGACCAGTGTCTTTGGTGAAGGATTTAACGAGACCTGTACGGCCAGTTTCGACGGGGTAGAGGCAGTATCGACGACGTTTGTGGATGAAAGTGAGTTGGTCGCCGAGGTTCCACCGCATGCAGCAGCCTTGGTGGATGTGGTTGTAGAGTGTATCGGTGTGAGCAATAAGCTGATCGGCGGCTACACGTATTACGACGAAGAGGCAGGGGCCTTGCCGCCGGTGATTGATGCTGTTGAGCCCTATACGCTGGATCCGCTCGGAGGTGAACTGGTCACCGTGATTGGCCAAGACTTTGTGGATGGACTCCAACTCTTCTTGGATGGTGATTTGGTTGCGGCTACGTGGCTGGATGCAACGCGGCTGGAATTTGAGAGTCCTGCACATGATCCTGGATTGGCCGCTATTGAGATTGTGAATCCCGATGGTCTACTGGACTACCGCGACGGGGCAGTGCTCTATTTAGAGAATCCGACCTGGCCGCCGGAGGACACGGCTGTAGTGGATACCCAGAACCCGGACACGGGTGATGATGGGTCCGCATCCAGTGGCAAAATGGATGGGGGCTGTGGCTGCGGGGCACCCGTTGGTGTTGTTCCAGGTGTGTTCTGGAGTCTGATGTTTGGGCTGGGCCTGTTCTGGCGGAGGTCACAATGAGAGCTTCTGTATGCTGTGTGCTTTTGGTCGCGTGCTCGGACTATGAATTGAATCCCCAGGATCCGGTCGGTTCGGATCCGATTGAGGAGCTCGTGCTGGCGGAGCCTGTGGCTGTCACTGGGCCCTCGGTGCGGATGAAGCGGGGGGAAGAGACGGTGCTGGATTCATCGATGTCTTTTGATCCCGATGACGAAGAGCCGGTCTTTGAATATGTCTGGTGGGTCGAAAATGAGCCTCAGGATGCCGTGTATACATTGTCCGAGGTAGAGAGTGCCGCAGCGCTGTTCTCCGCCGAAAGCTTGGGTGTTTTTGAGGTAGGGCTGTTGGTGATTGATGAGGATGGCTTGGAGTCTACGAACCCGGCGTTGACCTCCATCGAAATCTTGCCCTATGAGCAAATGGAGTTGCGACTGACGTGGGATATTCCTGATGTGGACTTGGATCTTCATCTCGTACGGCCCAACGGCAGCTACTACTCGGAGACGGATGATTGCTATTTTGGCAACCCCCTTCCGGATTGGGGTGTGTTGGGTGATCGGAGAGACGATCCCTTTTTAGAGACCGATTCCGAGGATGGAAACAGTCCTGAAACCATTCGCCTCCAGGTACCGGAAGAAGGCGTGTATGAGGTTTTTGTTCATTACTTCGACTCTCGGGATGCCACTCAGATTTATGCCACACCGAGCTTAGAGATTCGCGCTGAGGGGCAAGTGCTCTCCTTGGATGTGGGGCCCAAACTCTACGGTCCTGGCAAGGTCTGGAAGGCAGGCGTGCTGGATTGGTCCACGCTGACTTGGACTCCAAGTACTGTGCTGACCACGCACTCGGACTTGGGTGGTCCTCCGGTCAATCAGTAGGAATGTCGTTGAGGGTTCGGAGAAGCTCGGTGGCTTTTTCAGTATAGGGAAGAAAGCCTAAGTCTTCCGATCGCATTCTGAGCGCTTCCAGTTGGTTCCTGGCGATAGCTTTTTGGTTCTGCTGCATTTTTCGACGTGCATCGAATTCAAGTGCACCCAGGTAGAGCTCGACCCATGATTCGGACAGACAGTGTTCGACCAAGGCATCCCAATCTGGAAAATCCGCGTGTGGAAGTAGGGCTCCCTCGATTAGTCGAGCGTAGCTCTTGAGTTCCATAAAGCCATCTTTCTCGGCGATTTGGAGACCCCGTTGTAGGGCTGCACCGCACAGTTCGACCTGACTGGACTGGAGATAGGAGCGCGCGAGTTCTAACTGCGCAAATGCGGCGGCATAGCCACGGTTACCACTTCGTGCGGTGGCCTTCTTGGCCTCTTCCGGGTTCTCTCGCCAGCGCCACCAGATGGTTTCCGCTAGCGCTGAAGAGTGTGGAAGTTGGGGGCTTTTTTGGCGTTGTGAGAGCAGGGATTCACCGTGTTCGATTTCGTTGGTGGCACCTGCGATAGTCAATAGGAGATCTTGTGTTCGCGCATGTACAAGTGGGAGATAAAGCTTCTTTGAGGCGACGAGCGCCTCATTGGCGAGCAGACTGCCACCTCGAGACTCACCGGCGCCAAAAGCGAGTTCCGCCAGCAGGTGAGCTGTTTCAGCGCGACGTTCAGGATGGCCGAGAACCAAGAAGAGTTTGTGGCTCTGTCGTGCGAGGCGTTGGGCGACCCTGCGATCTCCCAGCTGTTGATGCGCACTCGCCTCACAGTATTTCGCCATGGCAACGCCATATGGAAAATAGAGATCGTCTGATTTTCTGCGACACTCTCGCGCAAGGGCCAAGACGCGACCCGGTCGGCCAAGCGCAAGCAGGAGCTCCGAGCGGGCGAGTTGAAGCTCGACTTCTAACAAGGGTGAACGCACGCGTTTGAGGAGCTCTGTGCCTTGGTCTATTCCGCGTGCGGCTTCCTCGAGCTGTTCGAGTTGGAATCGACAGCGCAGTGCTTCCAAAAGGAGGCGAAGGGAGATGATGGGGTGCTCTTCTCGCGCTGTGGCGGAAGCGCTGAGTGCGCCCGCGAGTGCACTTCTTAGCTTGCCTTCGCGTCGTCGGATTTGAACTTCTAATAAAGAGACTTTGTGGTGTTGCCGTGGATGGCGAACCCGTTTTGTGGTCTGCTCGAGTAGATCGCGGCGAATGCGCTCGGTGTCGCAGGAGTGGGCGACTTTGGTTCGACAGTACGCCAGAGGAAAGCGTAGCTCTTTGAAGAGGGCGGAATCTGGGTCTCGACGGATGCTGTCGAGTAGCATCAACCATTTCCGTGCGTCGGCATTGCGGCCGACGCGCTCTAATGAAACGGCGGCTCGGACGGAGGCTTCCCAGCATTCCATTTGGGACGCTCCACTTCGAATTCGACTTGCAGCGACATTGACCCAGCGAAGTTTGCCGCCGTCGGTCCATGCTTCCCAAGATTTAGCGAGCCTATCGTGGGAGATTTGTCGGTCATCTTGGGTAGATTGAACGAGTCGCAGCAGATGATCTCCACACACCGAAAACAGATGGTCTGAACCCCGATATACAATGCCCCGATCGACGTACTGGATGGCATTTCCAGTCAGTGTTTGGAGTACAGGACCGGGGACAGGTGCTTCAATCACCGCCAGCAGTGCGTCTTTCGGTTGGACCGAGGGATAGTTTTCTCCGCGGAACTGAGCGAGCTCCAGCATTGCATCGCGGCAGACTTCGATCGGCGTTGCGGGGCCATAGTCCTTGGGCACATTTCCTTTGGGGGCGATGGACTTAAACAGGCTGCTGCAGGCGGACTTGTCCAAGGGCACCAGGCGGATTTCTTTGGCAAGTTTTTTGGCGACCTGGGTGTCGACTAACTTTTGGGCGTGCTCGTTCATCCAGCGCTCGTCGACAACACCTACAATGGTGAGTGTCTCTGGATTGGCTGCGAGCAGCGTTCGTATCACCTGTGAGGTGAGGCTCGACACATCTTCGAGGTTGGTGAAGGACAACAGTAGAGGTTCTTTCTCAGAGAAATGCAGCAGAATCCGTGCACTGGCGGACACCACCTGCTTGCGTGTGACATCAAAGATGGCAGATTCGCTGGCATAGGATTGAAGGGGCAACTCAGGCCACATTGCCAAGAGGATTTGTGCGTCGGTTTGTTGAACGGCTTCCCGTAGATCGGCGCTGGTGTGGGTGGTCAGAATTTGCTCGAGGGCCTGGCCAATCGCTCCGCCGGGCTGGTCTTGCTGGCAGCGGGCACGGACCGTGCGCTGCCCCTGAAGTGTGGCGTGCCGTCGTCCTTGTTCTAGAATCCGTCGCCTACCGTCGCCTGCTTTGCCGCGCAGGAGCACCATTCTGGGGCCGACTCCCTCGATGGCTTCTTTGAGAACACCGAACTCGACGTCTCGACCCACAAAGATCGCGGGTTCTGGCCAGCTCGGCTTGCCGGAACCCTCGAGCACTTCAGAGAGTGCGTCAGCGAATTCGCCGGCCTTGGGTCTGTCGCGCGGGTCCAAGGAAAGCGCTTGGGCAAGAATCGCAGAAAAGGGAAGGGGGATATCTGGATAGAGACTGGCCAAGGGTACAAAGCGGTCCAAGATCTGGCGAGCGATCCAGCCGTGCGGGTGGTCTGGACGGTCTCGTTTTCCCGCGACCGCTTCATAGAGCGTGACGGCGGCAGAAAAGACATCGATTGCGGAGGTGGGAGGATGGCCGGCCATTTGTTCCGGCGACATGTAGGGCAGGGTACCCACCGTGGCACCGGTGGTGGTGAGGGGCTCGCCTGCAGACCACCAGCCCACTACACCAAAGTCGAGGATCTGAATCTCGTCGCGTTCGCTGACCAAGACATTCGAGGGTTTGAGATCACGATGTACCAAACCGGCTGCATGAATCCCTTCTAAAGAACGGCAGAGTTGAATACCGAGGTGGCAGGCGCGAGTGACCCGCTCCTGGATACGCGATGCGGCCTGAATCCGTTTGAACACGGTGGGGCCGTGCACTGCGTCCATGGTGAACCACAACCACTTCTCGGTTTGTCCTGCTTCATAGACCCGGATGACACCCGGCAGGTGCAAACGTCGGAGTGACTCGAACTCACGCAAAAAGCGCCGATCGGTATCAGGGCGACCGCGGGCGCGAATCTTCAGGGCGACTTCCCGACCGTCTTCTTTGGTTGCCAAATAGACGTGCGCAGTTGCACCCTTCCCTAGACATTTCTGAAGGGTGTAGGGTCCAACCAAGATCCCTTGGGGCAATTCCGGAGTGCGCCGATTCACTCGGACATCTTAGATCGAATCGGACGCTATAGGACTTCGATTACCTTGAGTACAGCTTTGTAGCTGCCAAAAGGCGGGTAGATATAGGCGCCATTGATGCGCGGATGCTCTTTTGCGATGCGCAGGGTTTCTTGTGCGACCTCGATTCCGATGCGGCGCTGGTCTTTTTTCGTCGGCGCTTTTTTGAGGCGCTCTCGAATCTCTTCGGGAACCTGCATACCAGGAACCTCGTTGTGGAGAAACTCTGCGTTTTTGTAGCTCGCGAGGGGAAGGATGCCGACGAGAAAGGGAATGTGGGCGTAGTCGGATGTGGCATCCAAGAAGTCAAAGAGGACTTGGGAATCGTACATAGGCTGGGAGAAGAAGAACTCTGCACCCGCATCGACCTTCTTGCCGAAGCGGTCAACTTCTAGATCCAAGTCCACATGGGCCGGATTACAGCCTGCGCCGATAAAGAATTGGGTTTGTCCGCCCATGGGGCGACCCGAAAAATCCAAGCCCCGATTCATCATGGAGAGAAAAGCGATGAGGCCAATGGAGTCGATATCGAAGACGGCTGTGGCATCGGGGTAGGAACCCATCTTGGGAGGATCACCGGTGACTGCCAACACATTGTGGAGCCCCAAGGCATGGTTGCCCAGTAAGTCCATTTGCATGCCGAGCAGATTCCGATCCCGACAGCAGAAGTGCACCACGGACTCCATGCCCGAGTCCTGCTGAACCAATTGGGCGAGCGAGGCAGGATTCATCCTTGCCATGGCCCGAGGACCGTCGGCGATGTTGATGACATCGATGCCGTTTTCTTTGAGGAATGCGGCGCCCTCAACGGAGCGACTTGGGTCCATTTCGCGCGGAGGATCCAACTCCACCGAGATGCAGAACTTTCCACTGAGTAGTCGTGCAGCGAACTCGGAGCGCTCGGCAGCGGGAATCGGCGTTTCTCCGACGGGGGCTTCGGGGGCTTCCTCGCTGATGATGTCCACAGCTTCGGGACGTGCCAATGGATCGATAGAGCGCAAAAAGCTCTTGATCTCTCGAATCATGTCGGGGGTTGTGCCACAGCAACCGCCCACGAGGCTTGCGCCTTTTTGGACAAATCGCCGGGAATATTCGGCCATATACTCC
>Ga0163180_10001321_pt1 | contig 14194 bp, 10 predicted proteins | sample AtlANTMetagenome_2_FD_109647 | JGI IMG/M metagenome (GOLD analysis project Ga0163180, IMG submission 109647) | Marine eukaryotic phytoplankton communities from the Atlantic Ocean - Atlantic ANT 4 Metagenome | ecosystem: Environmental > Aquatic > Marine > Oceanic | place: North Atlantic Ocean...
ATTTTTTTTTCAAAAATGGTGTTATGTTTGAGAGAGAGAGAGAGAGAGAGAGAGAGAAAGAGAAACAATGTTGGTCAGCATTAAGTATATCGAGAGAAAGAAACAAAGAAAGAATTGCACGTCGCAAAAAAAAAGGAAGAAGAAGAAGAAAGAAAGAACGTACCTAACCCTCCGCCCATTGTGACGCGTTCTCCTCTTTCCGCGCGCCTTCCGCAAAAGAGAGAGAGAGAGAGAGAGAGAGAGAAAGAGAGAATATGTGGTGGGTGGGTGTTCGTGCGGTGCTGCTCTTTGTCCCGCAAAATCAAAATCGTCCACCCTCGTCCCTCTTTTCCTTTTTTTTGCGAAAAAAGAGCGAAGAAGAAGAGGCCCCCCCCCAAAAAAAAAAGCAAGCACTCGCTTTTTCTCTCTTTGTCGGCAAAAAAAAAAAAGAGTTCCCTCTCCCCTTCCTTCCTTCCTTCCTTCCTTCCATCCTTCCATCCTTCCTTCCACTCTCCTCTCGCGAGTTCATGCTCGGTCGTTCGTCGTTGCTCTTTCCATCTCTCGGAAGTGTCGGTGTGCTCTCTTTCTGTTCTTCTTCTTCTTCTTCTTCTTCTTCTTCTTCTTCTTCTTCTTCTTCTTCTCGTGCAAAAATCTCTACCATGGCGACGGCTGCTGCGAACGAGGACGACGGTGAAAAAAGAACAAACGCTTCGTGTTATTGCGGGAAAATTCAAATGGAAATCCGAGGACGACCAGTGGCGGTGTCCATATGTCACTGCACGGTGTGCAGAAGACTCTCGGGAGGAGCGTTTAGCATTCAATCTCTTCACTCGAAGAACAATTTTTCATGCGCAGCAGAAGAGGTGGACTTGTGGTCTATTCAGTCCTCGCCGAACGTTACTCGATATCGATGTAAGGAGTGCGGGAGTCCTGTTTATGCTACTTTAGGGAAAGGGAAGACGTACGTCGTGCCTCGGAGCGCATTGACGAACGTCGCGAAGGACGACGAATGTTTCGCTCCGACGCACCACATGCACTACAAACAACGCGTGATAGACGTAGAAGATGAGTTGCCAAAGTATGTTGGAACCAGTACGCCAGGACGGGCAGAAGTTTGGAACCAATCTTTAGATTAGCTAGTGATTAGTTTTCTACGTATGTAACTGTTAGTATTAGCATATTCTCCGGTGTTTCGCATGTATCATTCTATTATTTATATGACTATAAATCTCCTCCCTTCTATCGTTCTCTTTCTATGTTCGTCACAGATATTCCACTTCCATCGTCCATATCTTCTATGCTCGAATACGCGTCTAGCTTGACGTGCTCTGAACCCACGAAGACTCCCGTGAAGAGTAAAAACAACGCCAGAAACACCGCCGAGTCTTGTATCAATGCGCGAGTTAGCTGTACTAAAGCGACGCGAACACCCGCCGCCCATCTCGCAGCAAACCCAGGCAGTTTCAATCGGGAGATGACTCTAGAATCCAAAATTGTTTTCTGTTGTTCCATGTCTGCTTCTGTCAACGTCGTCGGTAAGAGCAACACGAATGCGGTCGATAGAACCGTAAACTCAAAAGCGAGGAAGACCAAAAATGGACTGGAAAGATACGCCACGTGCAGCTCTCGTTCACTCACTTCTATGTATTCTATGTACGCAGACAAAATCATCGCCGTTAAGGAGAGAATCAGTTTCCTCGTCGTGTTCGTGTGTTTCAGCGTCAACGCCAAACACATTGGCACGCGAACGTTAAACGCCAAGACTTCTTTCTTGCTTTCGTTCAACGCTTGCGTTAGCGTTTCCCGGTCCCACGAGTTGCCCCTCGTCACTCTCGACTTTTGCGTTGTTGGACTTCTCCCAGTACTTCTCTTCACTTTCAGTTTTATATCATCACCATCTTCTGATCCTTCTTCATCGTCGTCAACTTTATCCTTTCGTCTTTGCGATCGACGCATTGTAGCAATGGGGTGTGAGATCCTCTGTTGCGCGTTTGATAAACAAATGAAGAATTTGAGCGAGAGAGGAAAACAAAATAACGGAAATCTGTTTTTACAAGTGCAAAAATTTCTTCTCATGAAATGCTGCTGCTAACTAATAATAATGCTGCTAACTACAATAATAACAATAATAAAACATGGATATGTTATACTTGCGCATACAATATAACCTCCTCTTTTTCTTCCTTCTTCCACTTTCGTCTTCTCCTTTAATCCTCTCCCAACCGTTTACTCTCCACGTCCTGGAAACTCATCACGCGCATGACAGCTTCGGAGAGTTTCGAAACGCCTTCTTGAATTTTTGAGGCGCTTAAGTGCGCGAAACATAATCGAATATATCTCTCTAAATCCTCTTTACACTCATCATTCGCTGAACATCTTTCGCCGGCTAAATAGGTAACTTTTAAATGCTTCGCGTACGGCTCTAAACTTTTGCTCGTCACGCCTTCGGGAAGTTTTATCCAGACGAAATAGCCTCCCGACGGTTTCTCAAACTCCCAACCGCACCCTTCGCGTTCGAGTTTGTCGCACAAGACCGCGCATCGACTGGCATAGGAACCCTTTAAATCGTTCATAAACACCTCTGTTTCGGCTTGTTTGATTGCTTCACTTACTACGTTTGCAGAAAAACCTGCAGAGTTGCCACCAGAAATAATGTACCCTCGCTTTGAAAATTTCTCTCGCATGACAGAATCCGCGGTTTCAATCCAACCGACCCGCAATGCTGGCGCGAGAATTTTAGTGAAACTAGACACAGAAACAACCGCTCGGAAATCTGCAGCAGCTTGTTCTGGATTTTTCGCCAAGTAATCCCTTTCAACTTTACAAAATCGATCTGGCAAAGGCTCTTTCGACCAGCTCAAAATGTGGTACACTTCGTCAGCGATGATGTGGAACTTATATTGGTATGCAAGTCTTACCAGCTCTTCTCGCGCCTCTTGCGACATCGTCAGACCTTGCGGATTTGAGTGCGTTGGCACGATATACACCAACTTTGGTCGAAACAAAACTTTCCGTTTCTTCCTTGGCGTCGCACCGACGTTCTCGAGAATAGAGTTGATTGGATTGATAAACGTGTCCCCTTCTTCCAATCGTATCTTCAGCGCGTTCACATCCAAACCGAATTCGTTACTTTTCACTGTGGTTATTTCCATATCGTGATCTTCGAATATCTTCGTCGCTAAGAAGTATGTCGCTTTCTCGCACACGACGATATCGTTTGGTTTCGCTAATATCGAAGTCGCCATTTCGATTCCGTGCGATACGCCTGAAGTAAAGAACAAATCTTCCGGTTGCAACACGTTCTTCATCTTTGTCGTCGTCTTGCCGTCGTTTTCATTTTGCTCTCTTTTTCCTCTCGTCTTCTCCGATCCTATTTCCTCCTCCTCCTCCTCCTCCTCCTCGTCTTCCTTATATTGTCTTCTCAAGAACGAACACAACTCTTCCACGGCTCCAGTTGGTCCTTCTGAGGGAATGTAATTCAGATCGTACCCTAACTGATTGTGCTTTAACTTCGATCCGCATCTCTTCATAGCGTCAGATATGATCTTATTCGGCAACTCTGACTGCATCGGATGTCCCACAGCTAAGTTGATGGTATCTTTCGGTTGGTTCGCGAGTAACGGACTTTCCGTCGTCGGTCCACCGTGCTTCCCTGCTGATGCCATGACTCCTCCACTACTTCTCATGGATGATGGGAAGTATTTCCTTTTGTTACGAGTGGGCGTCGTGCTGTTGTTGCTGCTGTTGTTGTTGTGAGTGATTTTAGTCGGCGAAGATGTGGGTTGCACGTTGCGGTTCAGACAGCTTTGAAGGTGAGTCATTTTGTGAGGAATGAAATAAAAAAACTTCCCCCTTTCTTTTTTGTCGGCATTGATGCGTACCTTTGTCCAATGAGTGCTGCTCTCGAGCGTTCCAAAATGGACGACGAAAAGTGATTTTGTATCTTCAATGCCGTTCTTCTTCCTCCTTCTTTTCTTCTTCTTTGTCGTCTCGAGCGGGACGATTCAAATCACGAAAGGAGAGAAGAGCTCTCCTCGGAGAGGACGTCCAAAACTGAGAGAAAACGAAGCGTGCGGATGTGAAATAGGCGTGGAAGAGTACGACGCTCACGCAGAGACAGACTGGTGGGACACGAGAAAGAAGCTACCATTTTCTTCCGCGAAAGACGCTTTAGAGAAAATGTCGTTCAATAACTCCGTATTAGTGATGATGACGAACGCAGGGGAAGTGGATCTGTTGGATAATTACCTTTGCTCTTTGCGTTTGGTTGGTTTGAACAAGTATATCGTATTTGCGACGGATGAGAGAGCGATGAAACATCTTGAGTATCGCGGATATAACGCCGTGGACGGAACAAATATTATTAATGATAACGCGAAGAAGAAAGAGGGTGGTGAGGAAGAGGAGGAGGAGGAGGAGAAGAAGAAGAAGACGGAGAACAAACTGAGCAGTAAAGACGCTGAATTCGGACGAAAAGCGTGGAAGCGCTTGACGCAAGCAAAGCTGAAAATTGTTGAGTTTGTCTTGAAAAGCGGGTACGACACGTTCCTTACCGACGTTGACATCGTTGCGTTTCATAACTTCATGCCGGAGCTCATCAAAACCTCGGAGAAGAATCTGTGGCTGAGAGACGGTCAAGAGGTGAACACTGGCTTCTATTTCATGAGGAAGAAATCGAGTAATTTAAACTTGCTCGAAGCGGCGTTTCAGCGAATCAAAGAAACGCATGGAAGTCACGACGATCAAAAAGTGATCAATGCCATCATGAAATCTTCTCAGCGAAATTTTTTACCCACTCCCGATTACGCCAACGGATGTTTCATGAAAACGGACGCCGGTCGAGCGGCAGTGGCAAGCGGACACGTCAAGGCGGTGCACGTAAACTGCGCGCAATCGAAAGTGGTCAAACATAAAATTATGTGTCGGCGAGCCCTCTGGTTTTGTCGTCATCCTCCATCCTCCGCACACTTGGCGCACAGTGAAACCAGTGGGTGTGTAAAACCAGAACAGCACGCGCAGAATAGAATAGAGAATAGAGATAGAGAGTTAGTAGTGTAATTCATGTACTAGTGCTCATGTTGAGTTTTAGTTAGATGTATATTATGCATAGAAAAACGAAGTCAAAATAGCCACTTCCGGCTCAATTTCTTCTCGTTCAGCATTTTCATTATTCAGTTCAGGCCTTTTTTCTCGTCCACCAAAAAGTAAGTACCTGGGACAGAAGGGCTTCAAAACAAGACAAAGTTCTTTATTTCAGCGCCGCATCGGGTGTCAGATGCAGTCGCGAAGCATGATGAGCTCGGCGAAACCGACGAACGCGACTCTTTTCGGGTCTCGTCGCGATGTTTCTGCGTTAAAGAAGGTTCCTTCGCCCTCTGCGACGAAGAAAGCGCAACGACAGCGCTTTCTTCAACCGATCGATGCGGCTGCTGGAAAAGAGTTCAGAGCCTGGGATGACGCCAAGAACAGCAAGAAAAGAACCGATTTGAAGAAGATCATGATCATCGGTGCTGGGCCGATTGTCATTGGACAGGTAATTAGAATTTATTTGCATCGTATTCATATCCTCCGGTCTCTTCCTCGATCGTCTTGACTCGTATACTACGCGATGATTTTAAATTTGTTCAAATTTTCATCCGTTCAAAGTTCAAACACGTGGACACGTTTTTTTTTTCGTCCGGTGGGGTTTTCTCCCATCGTTTGGAAATGCGCGCGCGAAGCCGAGAGAGATGCGCGTCCTTTAAACGAGACATCATCGCGTCGAGAGATGAAAAAGTGATTCTGACGTATTCAACACTTTTTTATCACCCAAACAGGCGTGCGAGTTTGATTACTCCGGGACGCAAGCGTGTAAGGCGCTTCGAGCGGAAGGGTACGATGTTATTTTAGTGAACTCCAACCCGGCGACTATCATGACTGACCCGGAAACGGCGAAAAGAACGTTCGTGACGCCAATGACGCCGGAATACGTGGAACAAATCATCGCCGCGGAAAAGCCAGATGCGGTGTTGCCAACCATGGGTGGGCAAACCGCGTTGAACTTGACGAAAGCTTTAGCAGAGGCTGGTATTTTTGAAAAATACGGCGTGGAACTCATCGGTGCAAAGCTTCCGGCGATTAACAAAGCAGAAGATCGTCAATTATTTAAAGATGCGATGACTAAAATTGGATTAAAAACGCCGCAGTCTGGAACTGCGGAAACTTGGGAAGAGGCGAAGAAAATTGCTGCCGATATAGGAACATTGCCTTTGATTATTCGACCAGCGTTTACGTTGGGCGGCTCCGGAGGTGGAATCGCGTACAACATGAAAGAGTTTGAAGAAATCACGAAAGGGGGCTTGGATGCTTCCGCAACCTCGCAAGTCTTGATTGAACAATCTTTGCTCGGCTGGAAAGAGTACGAATTGGAGGTTATGCGCGATTTGGCGGACAATGTCGTCATCGTTTGCTCCATCGAAAACTTTGATCCTATGGGCGTGCACACAGGTGATTCTATCACCATCGCCCCGGCGCAAACTTTGACAGACAAGGAATATCAGCGTTTGAGAGATGCGTCTTTAGCGATTATTCGAGAAATTGGCGTCGAGTGTGGTGGATCGAATGTGCAAATGGCCATAAACCCGGTTGATGGTGAATTGATGATTATCGAAATGAACCCGCGCGTCTCGAGGTCTTCTGCCTTGGCTTCCAAAGCGACAGGTTTTCCAATCGCCAAGATGGCGGCGAAGATGGCTTTGGGTTCGACCATGGATGGTATTCCGAATGATATCACCATGAAGACGCCAGCTGCATTTGAACCTTCGATTGATTACGTCGTCACGAAAATTCCTCGATTCGCTTTCGAGAAATTCCCTGGTGCCGAACCAATTTTGACAACTCAAATGAAATCTGTTGGTGAAGCGATGGCCATGGGAAGAACATGGCAAGAATCTTTCAATAAGGCACTTCGGTCTTTGGAAACTGGCTTATCTGGTTGGGGCTTGAATAAGAACGATGGTTTCATGCAAAACGACCCGGAACTGATCAAAGAACGCTTAGTTGTCCCGTCCCCGGAACGTGTCGTCGCCCTGCATGAAGCGTTCATGTCTGGAATGTCCGAAGATGAAATAGTTAGACTTACCACGATGGATCCATGGTTTATTCGTCAGCTAGGAGACTTGTACCAAACCGAATGTTGGTTACAATCTTTGAGCTCTATGGACGATTTGTCTGTCGAAGACTGGACTCAAGTAAAGCGTCGAGGATACTCCGATGTGCAAATCTCTAGAGCCTTCCCGGGAACTACGGAAGCCGATGTTAGACAAAAACGTAAATCCTTGGGTGTTATCGCGGCCATGAAGCGTGTCGATACGTGCGCGGCTGAATTTGAATCAGACACGCCGTATATGTATTCTTCTTACGATGGCAACTGCGAAGCGAAACCGACGAATGCACGCAAAATTTTGATTCTTGGTGGAGGACCAAACCGAATTGGTCAAGGTATTGAATTTGACTATTGCTGTTGCCACGCCGCCTTCGCACTCTCTGATGCTGGCTACGAAACCATCATGTTGAACTCCAACCCGGAGACTGTTTCTACGGATTATGATACTTCCGATCGTTTGTATTTTGAACCACTCACAGTTGAGGATGTCTTAAACGTTTGCGAAGTTGAACGACCTGAAGGTATAATCGTACAGTTTGGGGGCCAAACTCCGTTATCTTTGGCTACGAAACTTGAGGCTGCTTTGAAGGCAAACCCGATTCAAGCCGCGTCGGGCAATGGCGTGACACACATTCTCGGCACGCCACCGGATTCAATCGATGCGGCGGAAGATCGCGACCGATGGATGGATATCCTCAAGGAGCTCGATATTCGACAACCGTCTGGGGGTGTTTGCATAGACGAAGGTGAAGCTTTAAGTACTGCAGAGCGTGTTGGTTACCCGGTTATGGTTCGTCCGTCTTACGTTCTCGGTGGACGTGCGATGGAAGTTGTTTCCACACCATCGCAGTTGAAGAGATATTTGGGTACGGCTGTTGAAGTTGATCCGGAACGCCCAGTTTTGGTCGATAAATATCTCGACCAAGCGACGGAATTGGATGTTGATGCTTTGTGCGATTCTTTCGGTAATGTCGTTATCGGTGGTATCATGGAACATATCGAGCAAGCTGGGGTGCACTCTGGTGATTCTGCGTGCTCTTTGCCGAGCCAAACGGTTCCGGAATCAGCTTTAGCTACGATTCGCGAATGGACGCCGAAACTTGCTCGACGGTTAGGTGTTGTCGGATTGTTGAATATGCAATATGCGGTCATGCCAGATGGTACGCCATACATTATTGAAGCGAATCCAAGAGCTTCAAGAACGGTTCCATTTGTTTCCAAGGCGATTGGACATCCATTGGCGAAATATGCTTCGTTAGTGATGGCTGGTAAATCCCTCGAGGAGATTGGGTTTATGGAAGAACCAATCACGAAGCACGTTTCGGTGAAGGAAGCTGTGTTACCATTTGAAAAATTCCCGGGCTGTGACACATTGTTAGGCCCTGAAATGAGATCAACCGGCGAAGTTATGGGCATTGACTTTGATTTTGAGAGGGCGTATTTCAAGGCTCAAATTGCTGGCGGACAAAAGTTGCCGAAGTCTGGAAAAGTGTTCATCTCTGTTAAAAATTCGGATAAGGAAGCTATGGTTCCGGTCGCTAAAGATCTCATAGACATGGGATTTGAAGTTTTGTCAACTGGCGGAACTGCAACCACTTTAGGAAGCGCTGGCATTAAGGTGACAAAAGTGAAGAAGATTCACGAAGGCCGACCGAACATTGGTGATATCTTGCGCGATGGTGACTTGAAGTTGATGTTTGTCACGTCTTCTGGTGACGCGAACGATTTAACAGACGGTCGCGAGTTGAGAAGAACTGCTGTTGGCTTGAAAGTTCCGATATGCACAACTGTCGCTGGTATTAAAGCGACTGCATGCTCTTTGCGCATCTTACAAGAAGGAAACTTACAAATGCAAGCACTCCAAGACTTCTTTTGAAAAAACAATATTTAATACCTATGGTTCATATCGATTCTATATAATAATACATAACCTATAAACTACACATATCTCCCCTCGCTGCTGCTCATCTCCTCTTCGGTTCTTTAACTCCTAAGGATGTACCACGTCCATTTGTTGATGGACGATTCCTCATTTCTCTATATTTTGCAATTAAATCTTCTCTTAAGACTGCCAAGTCGTGCTGTTTCTTCAATCCAATAATAGGACCTTGATGAGACGTAGTCTTTCTCTTTTTCTTGTTGGAATTTGCTTTAGACATGAGGTCGGCGAAAATTTTAGATTGACGATTTCCAGCACCTCCATTCATATCAACTTTTGCACCACCACCTTTCCTCTTAATGGTTATCTGTGGAGGTGCCTCTGCAACTTCTCCAAACTTAGGAAGCTCTTTGACTATTCCAAGAAACTCGTCTTTTTCTTCTTTTTGTATCCTTGCTTGTGCTCGTTTTTCTTTCTTTCGCTCACGAAGCGATTTATACTTTGTCTTCTTTGCTTTCTTTGTCTTTCTGCCTTTATCTCCGAGCATGCCTTCGCTGAACAAATGACCTTCTTCACCTTTATCGGGCATGTTTCTTCTTCGAACTTCTTCTTCCACGTCTTCGCTTTCATAATCGCCGCTAAAACTACTGTTACCCCCATTATCGTTGGCATTTCTTTCACTATCTTCTTCCTCCTCTGCTTCGTCAGCACTGCATTCATCATCGTCCTTCTCGCCCGTCTTCTGAGCGGTCTTTGAAGCAGGCGGTGCTTCTACATCATCCTGCACCCCCGTGTATTCTCTAGCATTCGCGGGATCCTCGTCGTAAAAGCCTTCGTATTTCTTTTCGTCGTTTTCTTTCTTTTGTTCCTTCTTTGTCTTGTTCTCGTTTTGTTTTTTGACTCGTCTGCTCTTCTCTTCTTTCTTTCCATTCTTGCCGTCCTCTTCGGCATCATCCTCAACTATTAAGTCGTTGATATCTAACCCATTTTCTCTTCTTTTCTTGATTTCATGTCTCATCTGTCTCATTTTAATCTCCTCTTGCGCGCGCATAAATCGTTTAAACGAAGATGGCGCTTCGAGCATGGTGTCGGCTTTCAGAGCCTTTTCCACGAAGGAAACTTCGTGCTCTCGAAACGTGTTGTTCTTCTTGTCGAAACTCTTGCCTTCCCTCAGAGCTTTTTGCCGTCGTCGTTGGCCTTTGCCTCGCTCGCCGGTACCCATCTTTTCTCTTTATTATCGTTCAAAACAGCAAGGCAAGCGGAGGAGTGTGGATTGTTTTTTTCTTCGTTTTGAGAGAGAGAGAGAGAGAGAGAAAACAAAAGAAAAGGAAAATAATTGGGAAACCGAAACTTCAAAAAGAAAACGGTGCACACGCGCGGGGAAAAGGAATGGCGCCTTCGCCTTCGATAGAGCCAATCGTGGACCAACCATTGAGTTCGGGAAAAAATGAAGTCTCTTTATCTGCCTTTGCGTTTCTCTTTTCGGAAATCGTCCAATACCATTTACAACGCGTTTCGGACACGAACGAGTTAGAGTTGAAGTTGGAAGAAGCAGGCGCGCACGTCGGGAGAAGAGTTTTAGAATTAATAGCATACAGAGAAAAACCGACGAGACGAGAGACGAGATTGAATGGAATCTTAACGTTCATTCAGAACAACGTCTGGAAGAATCTGTTTGGACGCGCGGCGGATTCGCTGGAAATATATAACGACGACGAGTATATGATTTCAGATCGAGACGTTTTAGTGAACAGATTCATATCGGTACCAAAAGATTATCAAGGGATGAATTGCGCGAGTTTTGTCGCTGGAGTTGTCAAAGGATGCCTAGAAAGCGCGGGTTTTGACGCGCAAGTGTCGGCGTATGACGCACCGACCGCGGACGATGGACACTATTCAGTCACGAGAACAAACTTTTTGGTTAAGGTGGATGCTACCGTCCTGGAACGCGAGCAAAGTTTTTAGGCGGATGATGTATGTTTTAGAGATCAGTATGTAGCCATGAAATAATGTAGTGTAACGCTAAGCAGTAGTAGTAGTAGTAGTAATGATTATAGAATTAGTCCTAATCTAATTGATCGATGGCCCAGTTGAGATGTGCACGAAATTGCATGGCGGCAGGATATGTCATGTCTCTCGGAACTCCAACTCTGTCTCTCAAGTAGCACAAACACTTTGCAATTTCTTTATCCTTCTTCGGCTCTGATGGTTGTAGCGGCTCGGCTAAGCCGTCGAGCATAGCTTCAGCGATAACTCTCAACCATGCATCGACCGAGTCGACATATTTTTCGTTTGGAACTGCGTATGGATCTGCAAGTGGAGCCGAAAATTGTTTACTTCCCTCTTTGCTCGCACCACGACAAGCGAATCTAGCAACATTTTTCGAATTCGATATGAGTTTATACGCAGCTTCATGTCGCGCCTCTACTTCTTTTCCAACATCGCACACATTAATAGGTTCCAAAGAATTCGTATTCAATTCAATCGGAAGTCTCCAGCTATCTCCCTCTCCATTGATGATACGCATCGCTTCCTTGACTTCGGCCGTGTTGTCCTCGTAACCAGGTCCATATTGTGGCGGAATGTTCATCACGTGCGTGTAGTAATCTGATTTTGTGGCTCTATACTCTGGAATCTCCTCGAATGCTTGAAACCATCGTTCGATATTTTTCCATCTGCTATTTCCTCGCAAGTTTAGTCCTTTCCAATATAAACACGAAGCGTTCATTCTCTCCACGTGACTGACAAACTGCAAATCTACCAAGCTCGGATGTTCGTGATTTTCCAAGAACCACGGTCCTGAAGTTACTCCCAGGGCTTCTTCGATACGATCTAACGTTGCCTCGAACGCTCCTCTCGTCCCTCCAACGCCAAATGGCATCGATGGTCTAAAAATTAAACCACACCACGCTCCGAATAATTCTCTTTCCATTCCTAACAGTTGGTTCACTCTGTCAAACTCTTGTTCCGGAACCATGACTTTATATTCCGGACCGGGAAACTCGCGTTCGATTCGTGCCATGATTTGAAGACTTTCCGTCATTAATTCGCCGTCGAGCTCAATCGCAGGTAACAGACCGTTCGGAACTTTCGCTAGAAACTGTTGAGGTTTATCGCCGTAAGAACGCATGTTGATTTTTTCAATGCGAAAAGGAACTCGTTTGATTAATAACATCAACCAAGTCTTCTGGCAATACGGACACCATGCCGCGTTATCTCGGTATAAAGTCAAACGGACCTCGTCTTCTGATTTCGCGTTGTATAAATATAACAGATTATCTGTGTGCGCTTCGGCTCTCCCTTCCTTTCTCAGTTCTGATTGGCTTTTCATTTTCAACCCAGTTTCGGTATGTTGTGATTTTTTTTGTAATTCAGTCCACGACGGTGGTGATAACGACGCTGATGTTGCAGACGTGCTCGTATTCTTTTTATTATCCATCGTTCTTCCTATTCTCCTTTCTGTCGCATAGTTCTTTTTATTATTACCAGTGAAGACGGAGTTTCTCGCGTGATGTTGCGCGAACATTTCGATAATCTTTTTCTGGGGAGTTTTAGACAAAAGGAAATGGAAAAATGCTGCTTTATTTATATGGTATGGTACCTCAGGTATGGTACCGGTACCCGGGTACCCGGGTAACAGTCCTATAGACAATATTAAGAATGTTCATAGCATTAATGGTAGGTACCACTGTTTAAATAGTACTGTCATAAATCGTTCGGTCTTGCGGGAACAATATCGGAGGCAGCGGCGGAATGTGTCCTTTTTTCGTCATGGTTGCCGCAACATCGTTTTCAATGGGCAAACAAAGAGCTGCGCGATACTCTTTCTCTGCCCGTCTCGTTAAGTCGCTCGATTCCGGACGCAACGCTTTCCCTTCTTCGTGTATGTAATTTTGGGCGTCCGCTAAGATTTTTCTCAATAGTTTCACGTTGCATCCGACGATTTCGCCTTTCTCGACCACTCTCTTTCCGTTTACCCAACACTCAGCGAGCGTCGATCCGCAACCCGCGCCTTGCGCTCTGCTTCCTCTCGCGAGCAAACCAAGCGGATCCGTTTTCGGCAAAAGCGCCAAAGACGTCAAATCCCACAAGCACACGTCCGCAAGGCAACCTTTTTCGATTTTCCCGCCACTTCTCTTCCCTTTTCCTCCTCCTCCTAAGTTCACGCTATGATATCCATTTTCGCACCCGAGCTTCAAATACGTCTCTCTGGGTGACGGCCAGAGTTTATAATCCGGAGTTTCCACGCACGGTAAAAAATTCGCAATCTTCACGACTTCGAGCATATCCTGTCCGTCAGAACTGCAAGAACCGTCCGCACCCAAGCACACTTTAACTCCGTTGTTTTTGTACCTTCGCAAGGGCGCGATGCCAGAACCCAAGCGCAAATTCGACAACGGGTTGTGCACGATAGTCGCATCCGCTTTCGAAACAATCTCACATTCTTCGTCAGTCAACCACACGCCGTGCGCGAGCGACGTTCCCGCGCAGCTCAAAAACCCCGTCTTCTCCAACAGTTTCACCGAAGAACCTTCGCACCCGTTATCTTGCAAAAATTGTTGCGACTGTAATGCTTGCGCCCTCGTCTCCAACAGATGTATGTGTCCGCACAAATCATACTTTTTTCTCAACTCTGCCGCGCTTTTCAACATCCCAAAACTCACACTAAAACACGTCACTGGTCCGATGGCAATGTTCACTCCGTTCTCTGGATCATGAAATTTCTCCACCGCTTCCTCCCACAACTTCAAATTCCTCGCCTGCTTTTCCGGGTCGTATTCGCTCTTCTTCGTCCGAAAGCACCCGTTCTTATCTAACCCACCGCAACACCCGCACCCGTTGCACGCCTCCAATCTCTCCTTCGCGTCTTTCGCCAACGGGCAGTAGTTATGATACAACGTCCCGTCGTCGTCTAACATCGGCGCCACGAAACATCTCAACCCGAGCGCCTTATACGCCGTCACCGCCGCCTCCACATCATCCACGTTCCTACACAACAAGTGATCCATAATCACCGTCCCTCCGCTCAACAACGTCTCTATCCCGCAAATCAAAGACGAAATCGCAATCATCGCACTTGGCGTTTCCATCCACGAATTTTCTTCAAACCATCCTTTCGAGCCTCTCGGTTCATTCATCACCAGCTGAAATATCCACATCTCAAGCGGCAAAGGAGGGATCCCCCCACGGAG
>Ga0163180_10001322_pt1 | contig 14192 bp, 21 predicted proteins | sample AtlANTMetagenome_2_FD_109647 | JGI IMG/M metagenome (GOLD analysis project Ga0163180, IMG submission 109647) | Marine eukaryotic phytoplankton communities from the Atlantic Ocean - Atlantic ANT 4 Metagenome | ecosystem: Environmental > Aquatic > Marine > Oceanic | place: North Atlantic Ocean...
GAATTAGAAGGACATTTAAAAAGTGGTAACAAAGAAAGAATTAATAAAGTAAAACAGCATTTAAAACATACACTTGCAGCTAAAAAAACACCGATGGAAAAAGAAGGCCATTCAAGTATAAAATCAGTGGCATTTGAACATAAAGGTGAATTTAGACATCATGTAAGCAGACCAGGGCATGATTATGAACATATATTGAAAGATCCAGACTTTCATCACAATACATCAATACATAATACTGGTACTGGTCATGTTATAAAACATAAAGGAAAAAATGTGGCTTCATTTACATATAAATTTAATTCACAATCAGATCCTAAAAGTTCTATAACTGCTGTAGGTAATACTAAACATAAAATGAAAGATGGAAAAGTAGTAAAAGATTAGAAAGATAAAATTTTGGAGTTTAATACATGACTTATAAAGTACAAATAAATTGGGAAAGAGATAGTGCTAGTATTCCAAGTTATACATCATTGTATCAATCTAATAAAATTATAGAATATAAAAATACTTTAGGTGATGCCATTATTAAAAGTAATTGGTCAAATTGGGTAGATAATAAAGCAACATTAAAAATGGAATTTGATTCCGAAGGTACATGGACAAAATTAAAAAATTATAGTTATAGTTTAAATGATTCAGACGGATCTACTTGGTACCCATATTATCAAGTTTTAAGTAGAGATAGTAATTGGTGATTTAAACAATGAATTTTGCAGAATTTATAACAGAACAAAAAAATACTCATATGACGCACATAGAGGACAAAGTTCTCTATGGTGGTGTCAGAGGTACAAGAGAAGCTATACTGGCTCTTAGATCATTAAGAAATACTTTGGGAGGTGAACATGATGGCTCAGTTAGTGTTAAGTGGGATGGTGCTCCTGCTATTTTTGCTGGTATTGATCCCAGAAACAATAATTTCTTTGTTGCGAAAAAAGGGATTTTCAATAAATCACCAAAAGTATATTATACTGCTGCGGACGTGGATGCTGATACTTCTGGTGACTTGGCTACTAAGTTAAAACAAGCACTACAATACTTACCAGAAATTGGTATTAAAGGCGTTATACAAGGCGACTTTTTATTTTCAAAATCAGATTTGAGAATATCAAAAATTAAAGGTAAACAATATGTCACCTTTCACCCCAATACTATTGTATATGCCATACCCAACAATACTGAAATGTCTAAAAGAATTAAAAAAGCCAAAATAGGGATTGTATGGCATACAACATATACAGGTAATTCATTTGAAAATATGAAAGCGTCTTATGGAGTTAATGTATCAAAATTAAGACAAACATCTAATGTTTGGTCACAAGACGCAATGTTAAGAGATATGACTAATTACACTATGACAAAAAAAGATACGGAGGAAGTCAATGAATATCTTAGTCACGCTGGGTACTTATTTAACCAAATTAGTTCAACTACCCTTAAAACTTTGGAAAATAATCAAGAGTTGGCTCAACTCATTGAAACATTTAATAATAGTTATGTACGAAAAGGTCAAATCGTGGTTAATACTGGCAGTCACGTTTCCAAGCTCATTAATTGGATCAAACAAAGATACCAAAAAGAAATTGAAAAAAGGAAAACAGAAAAAGGCCAAGCAGCCCAAAAAGCCAAATTAAATAAAATACTTATATTCTTTTCAGAAAGAAACAAAGCCAGTCTAAAAAAGATGTTTGATTTGCAAAAAGTTATCGTTTTGGCGAAGTTAAAACTTATAAATATATTAAATAAACTTAATAGAACCAATACGTTTCTAAAAACAAATAGAGGATATCGTTCTACAGGCCAGGAAGGTTATGTTGCAATAGATAAACTTGGTGGTGATGCAGTGAAAATAGTTGATCGAATGGAATTTTCTTTCGCCAACTTTTCACCCAATATAATAAAGGGATGGGATAAACCAGGGAGATAAAAATGGCAGAAAAAAAGCCACTGTCTTTTAAAGACTTTATGACAGTAGAATATAGACCAGGTGAAGATGACCTGGTTAACTATCGAGCATACCGAAGAAGAAGAACTGAAAGTACTGATACTCCAAAAAATTCCATAACACTTGATGAAGTATTATCCATTTCTGGTCGCAGAAAAATGGCCAGACTGGCCAAACGCCGTAAAACTATGTTAAAGATAGCTCGTAAGAAAAGAAGCAGAGTTATGGCCAGAGATGATAGATTAAAGTTAAGATCAAGAAGAAGTGCCAGAAAAGCAGCTGGTGAAAAGTTTTTAAAAGGAAGAAAGAAAAGCGACTTATCTGATGCAGCAAAGCGATCTTTAGAACTAAGATTAAGTCGACCATCTTTTCAGAAAAGATTAGATATTATGCAGAGAAGATTGATGCCAAAGAAAAGAAGAGAAGAAATACGAAGAAGAAAAGGTCATAAGAAAAGATGATCAATTCATTTAAATCATATTTAGTTGAAGAAGAAAAATCCATTTATTTTAAATTTGGTAGAATGAACCCGCCAACTATTGGCCACGAAAAACTTATTTCAACTTTGGCAGAAAAATCTGGTCGTAATCCATACAGAGTTTATTTATCACAATCACAAGACAATAAGAAAAATCCTCTACACTTTGCGGAAAAAATAAAGTACGCACGAAAAATGTTCCCCAGACATGCACGTCAAATTATGGCTAATAAAAAAGTTAGAAATGTATTTGATGTTGCAAGTAAACTTTACTCGGAAGGTTATAGATCAGTAACACTAATAGTTGGTTCTGACAGACTTAATGAGTTTAAAATACTTTTAAGTAAATACAATGGTAAAAAAGGCAGACACGGTTTTTATAATTTTGAAAATATAAGAGTTGTATCTGCCGGTGCCAGAGATCCAGACGCTGAAGGGGCTACAGGTATGTCCGCTTCTAAAATGCGTCAAGCAGTTACAGAAAAAAACTTTACTAAATTTTCACAAGGACTACCAAGAAATATGTCCAATGCTGAAGCAAAGAAGTTATACAATTCAGTAAGAACTGGTATGGGTCTTAAAGAACAAAAAGTATTTAAAAATTCAATTCAATTAGAAAAAATATCAGATGTTAGAGAGGCGTATGTGAACGGTAGAATATTTAGCATTGGTGAAACAGTAATAATAAAAGGTACAAAAGAATTTGCCACAATCGTAAATCAAGGATCAAACTATGTTATAGTTGAAACTAAAGATGGAATGTCAAGAAAATGGTTACATTCTATTCAACCATATAATAGAGATTGGGATCCATTAGATGATGAAATATATGAAGGTGATGAAAAACCAAAAAAGACAAGACAAGATCCTGATGTAAAAGACGCAAAAGGTACACAACCAGCACCATATTTTGCTGGTCTTAAAAAAGGTACTAAAAAATCCAGACTTTCGCATTTTAAGAAACATGCCAAAATGGACGATGATAATCCTGCCGCTTATAAAGATGCGCCAGGTGATAAACAAGCTAGAAAAAAAGGTATGAGACCAAGTAAACATACATTAAAATATCGTAGAATGTATGGTGAAGATATGGAAAGAATTAAAAGAATTGATGATGCAAATAAAAGAAGAGATGAAAGAGAAGCAAGAAAAGACAAACAAGATAGTCTTAGAAAAATAAGAATAAAGTCAAATACAGAAAGACAAAAAGTAATGAAATCTGGACAGAAAGGTGGAATGGGTTAATGTTAAAATTTAAACAACATATTACTGAAAACGAAGGCCTTAAGAAAAAAGCTGCCAAGTCCGGTATTTCTTATGGTACATTAAAAAAAGTTTATAATAGAGGAATGGCTGCATGGAGAACTGGTCATAGACCGGGAACTACTCCACAACAATGGGCCATGGCAAGAGTTAATAGCTACATAGGTAAGGGTAAAGGAACTTATCATGGTGCTGATAAAGATTTAAGAGGAAAATAAAATGCCATTAAAAGTATCAGATGGTATAGGTGCTTGGATTAAAGATTTTCAAAAATCTGATGCTCCACAATTTAAAGGTCATTCATCAGAAAAAAGGCGTGAACAAGCTATAGCTGCTTATTTATCTGCCAAACGTGGACCACAAAATGAAAGCACTAATATAGAAGAAAACCCATTGTTACTTTATAGAGTAGGTAAAGTGGCATCAAAAATTAATCCATCAACGATTGGTGGTGCAGCTGCAGCAGGTGCTGATATGGTAAAAAAAGGATATACTAAGGTGAAAAAAATGTTCAAAAAAGACGATAAAAAAGAAGCTATGGTATATGTCGGTAAAATGACAGGTAAAGGTTTTCAACATGCAGAAAAACCAAAAATGAAAAAAGATAAAGATACTAAATTACCGCCACATCTTAAAGATTTAGCAACTATGAGAAAAGCTTTTGCCAAAACTAAAGCGGAATCAGTTGGTAGAACACCAGGTGATGACAGTTATCACCTTTTACAAAAAGCCAAAAGAATGGCAGCAAAAGATGGCCATGATTATGATAAACTTCCACAGTATCATAGAGGAGCTGGTGTGCCTCATAAAGATCATTACGATCAAAAAGCTAGAACAACAAATGAACAATTTCATCTGTTTAGTAATGAAGATGATGCCAGAAAAAAGGCAAAAGAAATTGGTGGTAAATATGTAAAAGGAACTGGAGCAAGTTCTGGTAAGCATGTGGCCATGATACCAAGAAAAAGTACTAAAAAGTTTAGTGGAACAGCTGACCAAATTAAAAAACAAATGAAAACACATAAACAAAAACATGATAAAATTGGTATTGGTGAAAAAGTAGGTGTAATGAAAACTACAGCTGGTCAAACAAGAAGAATGAAAAGTGCTACTAGAAAAGGTGATATGGACACTGCAAATAAAGCGGCCGCTCAAATAGCTCAAACACAAACTGGTAATGATATGTTATCTCAAACAAGAAGAAGAATGGCACAACAAGCAGCTCAAGCCAAAAAACCTAGTATGATTATGAAAAAGAAAAAAAGAAAAGGTTTGATGATGGGCGAAGCCATGACAACTGGTAATGAGCCAGGAATGATGTTTAAAGTATCTATTGATGGTTTACCAGATATGATTATGGTCGGTAGAAGTCCAAGTGATATTAAACAACAATTAAGAAAAATTGTTAAACAACCATCTATGATAACTGGTGTGGGTAGAATGCCAAAATCACAAGTAAGAAAAATGTATAGGGATTTGGCAGGTGGCAAAAATATAGAAGAAAATTATTTAAATGATTATGGGACACCAGAATCAGTAAAAAGAATGAAAGGTATAACACCTGGACAATCAGAAGCCATGTCATCTGTAGATAAGGCAATGAAACATTTAAAAAATAAAGAAAAGTTATTTCCAGGATCAACTTACATAAATTTTAAAAATCCTTATGCAAAAACAGAAAAAGGAAAAACCAAAAAACAAATGGGTAAAAATGATAATGCTGAGGATTAATACAGAATTAGCGTCGCCGATAAAACATAGGGAGGAACTATGGAAATATTAACGACAATCAGAGGATGGGCTGCAGCACTGGCAGATGTTGGTGTAAGCGTTGCCGCTCTCGCAATTATACTCGAGGTATTGGGCATAGGTAATGTACCTTTTATTCCTGGTGACTGGAGTATAGTTGATAACGTATCTGCTATGTTAGCTGGCCTAGGTAGTCAGGGCGTTATGGGTTTGATTGCGATATGGATCCTTTGGGCCATATGGCACAGAAAGGATGCATCATAATAGGTAGTCATGTACGAATATAATGCTAAAATATTAAGAATAGTTGATGGTGACACAATCGACGTGGACATTGATCTGGGCTTCGGTGTATGGATTCATAAAGAACGAGTTCGTTTGGAAGGGATTGATACACCGGAATCCAGAACAAAAGATTTAGAAGAAAAAAAATTTGGATTGTTATCAAAAGAATATGTAAGAGGACTTTTACCCGTAGGAAGTATAGTAAAATTAGTTTGTAAATCATATGATTCAAAAGGTAAATTTGGCAGAATATTGGGTGATATAGAATTAGAAGAAACAAGAATGATTGGCAGAGAAATAACTGAAAGTACTTCATTAGTAATGAAAATGATAGATAATGGATATGGAGTTGAATATAATGGACAAAGTAAAGAATTAATACAAGAAGCGCATCTTAAAAATAGAGATCGTTTAATAAAAAAAGGTGTAGTAGATGGCTGACATGGATCATAGGCTAGATGCGATAGAAGAAAAATTAGATAGATTAACTGATGCAATGGTTTCCATGGCTAGAGCAGAAGAAAAAATTCTATCTTTACAAGATAATTATAATAAAATGTATGAAAGAATGAATAAATTATCAATGAAGATAGATGATATATCATTTAAAGTTGACGAAAATGCCAGAACCGTTAACTTGATAAATAGATTATTCTGGGTAGTAATAGTGGCTTCAGTAGGTGCCATAGTAGCTCATATGTTCATGTAAGGAGAAAAAGATATGACATTTAGTTTTATAAAGATGCCAGGGGCCACATCTGTAAACAATGAACCCCAAATGTTAAATGAAGATATACACCATATGAAAGTTAGCAACTATCAAACGAGTGGTGGTGATGGTGGTAGAAACATACACAAAAAATATAATCTAAGAATGACCCAACACCCTGATAAAAGTATGAGAGGTGGACCGTATGGTGATACTGTGATTATGCATGGTAAAAAACAAGATTTACACAAATTTAATAAAGATTATTTAGGTGGTGAAGAAGAAGTAAAAAAAGGTAAGGGTACCCACCCTGCAACTAAAACAAATGAAGATGTACACCATATGAAAGTTAATAACTACCAAGTAACTGGTGGTGATGGTGGCACAAACATACACAAAAAATATGGTTTAAAAATGACCCAACACCCTGATAAAAGTATGAGGCATGGGCCATATGGTGATACCGTAGTAATGCATGGTAAAAAAGATGATTTACATAAATTTAAAAAAGATTGGTTAGGTGACGAAGGGGAAGTAAAAAAAGGCAAAATTGCACATCCTGCAGCTAAAACAGTAGATGGTTCACCTAAGATGAAAAATGAAGCTTTAAAAGGTAGTCAACATAAACTTGACCATGATAAAGATGGTGATATTGATGCAAAAGATTTTGCCATGTTAAGAAAAAAGAAAAAAGCTGGTAAACATGAAGATGAACCAGATGGTGAAAATGGTGAAACTGCTGGTAAGGCAGGAGAACTAGGCAAAGATAAAATGAAAAAAGATACTAAAGAGTATAAAATGGTTAGTAAACCTAGAAAATTAACCATGAGTAAAGAATCCACAACAACATCTGGTTATTCAAGGATTAGAGAAGCTCTTTTAGCAGTTGTGGAGAAAAAAGAAATATCACATGGTCATTTGGATAATAAAGATAACTATGATGATAAATTTAAAGGTAAAGGTGCCAAAGACATGAAAAAAGATCACATGAAAGGTGATATTGATAATACCTTGGCATTAGCTCGTAAAGATGTATCGGCCGCTGGTCGTAGAGTAACAAGTCAAGCAAAAGGAAGAAATGCTGGTGATAAGGTTTCTTCTGGCGATAGAAACATAGTCCCTGGAGGTACAAAAATGACAGATCCCGCATCACCAAAAGGTCAAATGGAAAGTATAGTTAACGCATATAAAAGTATGTACACTTCCATAGATGATCAACAAAAATCACTAAATGAAGCTATGCATCACTTAGCTAAACATATGGCAGACTATTCTATACATGCTGATGGAAGGCTAAACAAGCTAGGTTCTGATGGAACTCCTGAAGGGGGTTATAAAAGAGATACCCATCGGGCACAGTCTGATAATATGAGAGTGCACCATAAAACAGTTGCAGGTCTACATCGAGCTTGTGCAGATAAATTGGCGGCAGATCCACATCATGGTCCAGGCCATCCGTTACACATAGTACATCATGTTGCAGCAGATGCGCATGAACAGGCATCTAAAGATCATCATAAACATATAGGTCACTATGATGAAGATCAGCACGTAAGCGCTGACTTTGATGTTGACCAGACGCCAAAAAGTAACGCTAAAAATAAAGCACAATTCGGACATGCCATGAAGGCCAGTGTTAAAGCCATGGGTCTTTCTAATGAAACACATCAAGTTGCAAAAGAAACAAGCGTGCATACTAAAAATTATTAATAAGGAGCAAATATTATGATACAACCACCTAACTGGAAAAAGGATGCCATTCCAGCAAGAAATGGCTGGAAAGATCCTAAAACAGGTGAAATTTTAAAATCACAATCTATAACTCAAGCACAGATTGATGAATATATGGGTGTAAAACCTGAACCTAAAAAAGATCCAATGTTACACACGCATGATAATGGTATCACTCATTCTCATGCTGGTGGTAATAAACCACATACACATGATAATATAGTTGAAAGTAAAAGTTTACACGAAATGACAAAACTTGAACTTGAAGCTCTTGGTAGACAACATGGCGTAGAATTGGATAGACGATACAATAAAACCAGGTTGATTGAAGAACTTACTGATCATATGGAAATGAAAGATTTTAAAGATTGTAGTAAAATGGAACTTGAAGCAATTGGCCGTAGATATGGATTTGAACTTGATCGCAGAAAAAAGAAAGAGACTTTAATTGAAGAATTACAAGAAGTTTTAGATGACGATTTTCAAATAACTTAATATTATTATAATATATAATATTATGGTTGTTATTGATGAACTTACTGAAAAAAACTTAATTCTTTTTGCTGCACAGAATTATCGTAAACCAAACTTTTCTGATATAGAAGAGTTTTACGAGGATTTGAAACGATTTAAATATGTAAAAAGATTAGTTAACCGTTATTTAGATCATGGCGAATTGGCGGAAAGATTAGTCTTAAATCATATTATAATTATTTGTAATTCTTTTACAATACCATGTGCACTTAAAATGTTTGAATTAAAGTTAGATGATAAACATTGGCCAATAATTAAGCCTTTTTTAATTTATTTAAAATATATTAAAAATGAACAATACACAGGAATAGAAATGGATCAAAAAGTAATTGATAAGTTAAGGAAAATATAATGGGTATTGTTAAAGGTGCAGCAGATCTGGTCTATACTTTTCGTTTTATAAGAATGTTAGTTTTAAAATGGGAAAGTTGGGATGCTTATAAACAAGGTCTTATAGATGAAAAAGGTAAAAGAATAAAGTCAGTAAAACTTGACACCCCAGAGAAAAAATCAGCTTATACTCCATTTGTTAGATTATGTGCCAATATAAAAAGATTGGTTAGTAAAATTCCATTTGGAAAAACTAGACTAGGTAGTTTAGCTGCAGGTTTACTTCTTATAAAAGAAAATGGCAAATTAGATGATCATGGTTTAGAAAAGATCATAAAAGAATGTAATTTAGAAAGATTAGATTTTTTATCAGAAGATAGCAAGTGGTTTGTTTTAGAAAATGATATGTTGTCACCTGGTGTATATCAAATTAATAATTCAAAAATAGTAAATTCAACTTTTGAAGAAATTGTGGCACCTAAAGATAAAATAAAAATAGCTGAAAATTGTTACCCAATAGATACAGTTTTTGGTTTAAATATTTACAAAGCAACTCATTTGAAAACCAATCAGAGTATATATATTACTACAAGCGAGTTATATAAATGAATAAAAGAAAGTTTATAAACGCTATGGAACAGAAAACAAAACAGAAGAACGAAGAAATGATGACAACAGCAGATGCTGGTATTCCACAGGATACAAAAAATATGGGCCCAAAATATAAACCGGTTAGAGTCGGAGTTAAAAATAATAAAAAACTCAGACGTAACAAAGATGGGAATCCATTACCTGTTTTGTTAAAAAGGTTTAGATTAGAGAGATTCAAAAATTATATGGACGCAGAAGAATTAATATCTGAAGATAATATGTCCACCATTAGAAATATAGTTAAAAGAAAACAGTTTGGCAAAATAAAATTAAAAGATGGCCAGGCCATGATAGATTTATTTACTGCTTCAGCAATAACTAATGCGATAGATAAAAGATTAAGTGCAAAAAATGTTGAAAAAGTAAAAGATATGATAAATAATGGGACAAAAAATCAATTATTAAAATTAGTACAAATTGTAATGGGCGGCCGTAGAGCCGTTTGAATGAAAGGATAGATTATGTTATCAATATTAGGTTCTTTGTTAGGTTTTGCCAGTTCGGCAGTACCTGCAATAACTGATTCATTCGCGCAAAAACAAGATAACAAGCACGAATTAGATAAAATGAAATTGATGGCCGAATTAAGATCGGCTGGATATGATCATGACCTTAAAGTCTATGAACAAATGGGCGCAGATAAGGAACATGATAGATTAATACAACATGATATTGCAATAAATCAAAGTAGTGGTATTATAGCTGGTTTACAAAAATCTGTTAGACCAGTAATTACATATGCATTCTTTATTTTATTTGCAGTAATTGAAATCACGTTGTTAATGGAGGCTTTAGAAAAAGGAACAGATTTTGCTGAGGCCATAAACTTACTTTGGGACGAAGATACCAAAGCCATATTTGCTGCCATAATATCATTTTGGTTTGGGAGTAGGGCTATAGATAAAGCGAGAAGGATTAAAAAATGAAAGAAACGATTGAAAAAGGTATAATTCCACACTTAGAGGGTCAAATCTCTCTACACAAAGCTAATATTGAAATATACATGAAAACACCAGCAGGTATTGGTGATCACCCATGTATCATGCAAGCTATTGAGAAAGAGTTAGGTGAAATTTCAAAGTGTCAAGGTATGATTGACGCTTGGTTTAGTATGAAACAACCTAAACATGCACCTGCAATTTAATGGTTTACATTTGATGTGAAATAGTATATAATAATATCAACAAAACAATTAAAAATTTTTAACCCGTAAGTCCGAGGTACATATGTCTATTACGCAAAACAACAGTTTACCCACTCTTTATCAACAATTTATACATTTATCCAGATATTCTCGTTGGTTACCTGATAAAGGTAGACGAGAATCGTGGAGTGAAACAATAGATCGGTATTTTAATTTCTTTGATGAGCATTTGTATGAAATGCATGGTTTTAAATTAGAACCAAAAATGAAAAGAATGTTAGAAGAAGCTGTATTAGATACTCAAATTATGCCATCAATGCGATGCTTAATGACTGCGGGTGAAGCATTGAAAAGAGAAAATATAGCTGGATATAATTGTTCTTATGTGGCAGTAAACCGTGTACAGGCATTTGATGAAATATTGTATGTACTAATGAATGGTACTGGTGTTGGTTTTTCTGTAGAAAGACAAGAAGTTGCAAAATTACCTATTGTTGCTGAAGAATTTTTTAATTCTGATACTTGTATTACTGTTGCGGATTCTAAAATGGGTTGGGCTAAGGCACTCAAAGAACTTATTGCCATGTTATACTCAGGTCAAATACCGACATGGGATTTAAGTAAAGTTAGACCTGCAGGTGCACCACTTAAAACTTTTGGAGGAAGAGCGTCTGGACCAGAACCATTAGACGCTCTTTTTAATTTTGTAACCAATATATTTAAAGGTGCAAAAAGTAGAAAACTATCATCAATAGAATGTCACGATATTGTATGTAAAATTGCAGAGATTGTGGTTGTAGGTGGTGTAAGAAGATCTGCTCTTATTTCATTATCTAATTTATCTGATGATCGTATGCGTCATGCAAAAGCTGGTCAATGGTGGGAACATCATAGTCAGAGAGCTTTGGCCAATAATTCTGCATGTTATACTGAAAAACCTGACATTGGTATTTTTATGGACGAATGGAAAGCATTATATGATTCCAAGTCTGGTGAAAGAGGTATTTTTAACAGAGCTTCAGCTACTGAACAAGCCAATAGAAATGGCAGAAGAATTACTGAAGGATATAATTATGGAACAAATCCATGTTCTGAAATTATTTTAAGAGATAGAGAATTTTGTAATTTATCTGAAGTAGTTGTACGTGCCACAGATACTGAAGAAACTTTATTAAAGAAAGTAGAACTTGCCACAATTCTTGGTACTATTCAATCAACCCTTGTTAATTTTAAATATGTATCAAAACATTGGAAAGAAAATTGTACTGAAGAAAGATTACTTGGTGTAAGTTTAACTGGTATTATGGATTCACCATTAACAAATCCAAAAAATAAAAATTTAAAAGAATTTCTTCAAAAATTAAAAAAGAAAGCTGTAGATACAAACCTTAAATGGTCAAAAGATATTGGTATACCAGTATCAGCAGCCATAACTTGTGTTAAACCAAGTGGTACAGTATCACAACTTACAGACGCAGCATCTGGTATTCATGCAAGACATAATCCATATTACATAAGAACTGTACGTGGAGATAAAAAAGATCCACTTACAATGTACATGACAAAGGCAGGATTTCCTGTAGAAGATGATGTAATGAATCCAAATCATACTTCAGTATTTTCATTTCCCATGAAAGTAAATAGTAAAGCCATTTTTCGTACGGATATGTCAGCCATAGAACAACTTGAACATTGGTTAACTTATCAAAAACATTGGTGTGAACATAAACCATCTGTTACAATTTCTGTTAAAGAAAATGAATGGATGGACGTTGGCGCATGGGTTTACAAAAATTTTGAGTGGATGTCCGGTGTATCATTTTTACCATTTAGTGAACATACATACCAACAAGCACCATATCAGGATTGTGAAGAAAAACAATACAAAGAAATGTTAGGTAAAATGCCAAAAGAAGTAGAATGGACAAAATTAGCAGAATATGAAAGTCAAGATATGACAATAGGTGCTCAAGAATTGGCATGTACAGCAGGAGGTTGTGAAATATGAAGAATAGTTGGAAAGCATACCCACCATTTGCAATATATGAAATATTCAAATTTGGTTGGAAAGGTGTAATGACAATAGAACATTCACCATTAAGAAAATTACACCCACAAGTCGCACATATGTTATTTTTAATATTAGCATTTATGTGGAGTGGTATATTTGCTGTTATGATTGGAAGTTTAACCGCATTTAGTATTAGTGCAGTTGCGCATATTTTATTAATTAGTGGTATTGCAATAACAGCGATTGTTTTTAATGAAGCAGAAAAAAATCCAGAATCCGTTAATAAAACTGTATTTAAACTAAGAAAAGGTTATCATAGTTATCCAAGAGCAAGACAAACTATGGTAATTGATGGTAAAACATTAAAATTAGATCCAAAAGATCCAGGTGGAGAACATGAGTAGATTTAAACTTTTTATTGGCTGGTGGAAACAATTAAGAGAAGAAGGCAAAAAATATTATCAGCCTTGGTGGGTTGGTGGTAGTTATAATATGTGGAATTGTTTTTGGTGGGCAGTACATAATAGTGGGACACATCATTTAAATGGAGAACTTTTAAAAAAAGTAGGAAATCAATATGAGTAATGTTACAATGTATACAAGAAAAGAACCTTATTGTTATTATTGTGATGAAGCCAAAAAGATGTTAGATTATTATGGAGTAAAATTTAAAAATATAATTATTGGTGAAGATATATCAAGATATAAATTTTTAATGGATTTTCCAAATGTTAAAACGATACCAGCAGTATTTTTTGATGAAACATACATTGGTGGTTTAAAAGAATTAAAAGAAAAAGTTTGGCAGCTACCAGTTGGGAATCCAGATACTCATGGGTGATGAATATAAAATAGAATGCCACGAATGTGGTGAATTAACTTATATTCAATCAGAATCCATACCAGAATACTGCCCGATGTGTGGTAGAAGATGTACGGCAGAAAGTAGAATGATAGATGAGGATAAATTTTATTATGACACAGAGTAATATATACTCTTATGTGGTATTACAGAAATATATCTTTCAAAGAAACTCCAGAAGATTATCAAGGATTTGTTTATGAAATTACTGAATTGCGAACTGGCAAGAAATATATTGGGAAAAAGAATTTTTGGAAACCAAAAACACTCCCAAAAAACAGTAAACGAAAAAGACGAATTAGAACTCGAGTCGAAAGTGATTGGCGAAGTTACTTTGGTTCCTCAGGAATTCTCAATCAACTCGTTGAAGAACAAGGAGACCAAAACTTTAAAAAAGTAATACTTAAATTATGTAAAACAAAAGGTGAAATGTCGTATTACGAAGCTAAATTACAATTTGAAAAAGATGTATTATTCAAAGAAGAATATTATAA
>Ga0163180_10001323_pt1 | contig 14189 bp, 29 predicted proteins | sample AtlANTMetagenome_2_FD_109647 | JGI IMG/M metagenome (GOLD analysis project Ga0163180, IMG submission 109647) | Marine eukaryotic phytoplankton communities from the Atlantic Ocean - Atlantic ANT 4 Metagenome | ecosystem: Environmental > Aquatic > Marine > Oceanic | place: North Atlantic Ocean...
ACTCTGTAGGATTAGGTTAGACAATTCTCTTTTTACCATTAGTCCTCGTCCTGTTTTTTGAACATATCTCTAATCTTTTTAGGTATGTTTTTGGCTACGACCTCTCCTTCTTTGGTTAGATGATAATAAAAGTTACCATCTTCTCCTATCAACTGATCCACTAAACCCTCCTTCATAAGTTCAATTAAGATTGCAGTAGTGTTGTCTTCTTGATACTTTTTAGCTTTTTTCATAAAGTCTAGAAGTTGAGGTTCCTTCCCCACGTTAAACTCAAGCACATCGTATACCACGTCGTAGTGCTTTTTTTTAGGTGTTAGTTTGTCTAGCTCGTCTGCGTAATTCAATGCCTGATCAAGATCGTAATAGACCCCTTGAGGTTCAATGGAAAAAGACTTACCGGATTTAGTGGTAAAAGACTCAAACGATACTAGAACGTACACCGTATTATTCATGGAGCTTTCTGATCCTTTGAACAGCTGAGATTCTATCGGTAGCATCTACGTAGTTATCTAATGCTTGATCTAAATTCTGAAGGAAATCGCCCGTAGAGTGATCTCCAATACCAACAGCCTTTTCTAGCAGTAGGCTAAACTGTAATAGGGAAGCCTCTACGTCCGACTCTGCCTTTTTTTCCAAATAATTCAACGCTCTTTCTTTACTCATTTGTATCTCCTGTCTGAGTATCTATTAGGGTCAGCGGTACCGTTATCTAATCTTTTCTTTTCGGTTACATAACAACCGTTGTCATCTTTACACACTACCTGTTCTTCCGAAACGGAATAGTCTAGGTCACTATGATCTACAACCATTGACTTGTGAGAGCCAAACCAGCTTGGCGTAGTTACACTATTGCCTGTTTGATGTCTCTTTTTACCTTTTGCCATCTTAATCTCCATAGGGCCAAATTTTGGCCAGTTCATCAGTTACACCTTGAATATGTACAATCCAGCGACCGTACTTACCTGTTTTCTCTGTTTTAATTATTATCTTGTCCTCGTAAGGAAAAGAGGCGGCAGCTTTGTTTAGTAGCTCCCTACACTTTTGAGTAGCAAGTAGGAAGTCCTTCTGTCCTCGTTCGGGCGTATCAACGCCAGCAAGTCTAGTTCTGATCTTTATCTTGACACTAAAACCCAAGTCAACAATGAAGTCAACTGTATCGCCGTCTACGACTCTATCAACTGTTGCTTTGTATTCGTACACTGATCGCCTCCAATGTGTGCTTAAAAGGTTGTCCGTCGATATTCTCTACTAAGTTCCACATCTCTTGTGCGATCTCTCTGATCTCAACCTGTGCGTGTTCACTATTTCTTAGCTTTATAAAGTTAGCAAAGCTACGCATGTTAAACATAATGTCTGCTTGAATCTGACTATTGTAAGTCTTGAAGAATCGTGCTGACTCTTTTGCTCTCTTTCTACCCAGACAGTCGGTAAGCTCTTCAATACAGAGGTGGTATAGTCTGTCACTTTCTTTTGTGTGATGCTCAAGCATGTCCTGCCAGTGTTCAGGCCAGTCTTCTGGTATGTAGGACTTGTCTTCTTTTAGTTCTTTATACCTAGCAGACTCGGCATTAAGTGAACTAATCCTATGTTTAAGAAGATGTATATGACTAGCAATATCTGTATCAACAAGGAAGTGTACAACGCCCTTTTCAAAAGGAGTCTCATGCCCTTCACTCCATAGCATGTCGATAAGTTTACCGACTCGTTTACGCTTCTCATCCGTGAGGTTTCTGCTAGTGCTAGTCCATGCACTGCAAGCAATAGTTTCGTCTGAACCATAGTAGCCCAGTAACTCAATCTTGTTTCTCAACTTCTGTTTCCTCTTTTTTTTCATCATGTTTACGCTGTGCTTCAGCATTTAAAGCTACTATAACTTCTAGGCACCACATTATCTTACCCTTTGTAAAAGACTACTAGAGGATTCTGTCTTTAACCCGCCGACATTATAAATCATTTTAATATCAAGTTCCTCACAAACTTCTGCTTCAGGAACAGTACCCTGACCTCTATCTCCACCATTCATAAAATAAATATCGCTAACGAACGGGTCGTCACAGTACTGCTTATAGATAGATTTTATTGATCTACAAACAGTAGGGTCATCATCAATGGAGACCATAGCTTTATTCACACAGGCTAATGCTCTCACTATTCTCAGCCTAGAGGCTTCATCCATAAATCGCTTAGAACCCTTAATATTAACCTGTTGGTCACTATTTACAATAACATAAAGGAGGTCACACTTTTCTTTTGCACCTTCAATATAATCTAGGTGTCCAGTATGCAGAGGATTAAAATATCCTGATATGATTCCTACTCTCATTCTGTTCTCCCGTAGTCGTCTTCAATTCTAATGATGTCGTCTTCTTGACATTCGCCTACCTGTAGTTCTAAAATTACAACGGGAGTGTCTCCCTCATTTGTGATCCTGTGTACCTCAAGTTTCCCTATCTCAACTCTGTCTCCGGCAGAAACAGTCCACACACAGTTTCCAACCTGCATTTCTCCGACTCCAGATAGTATGTGCCAAATCTCATACCTGTTGCGATGTAGTTGTAGGCTAAGTCTCTGGCCTCGGTTTACAACAATCTTCTTTACCTTGTACCCCTGTTCGTCTAGCAAGTTCTCAAACGAACCCCAAGGTCTTGTCTCTTTTCTTTTATCTCCAGAGAAGTTACCCATTTGGATAACTTGTTCTTCTTTATCTAATTCTTCTGCAAAGAAACTTGTTTTTCCACATGAGTAACATTCGTATGGAACTTTACTCATGATCGCTCCGCAGCAACTAAGTCTGAACTGTCTCATGACCAATCCTCCTCCTTAAACCACTCACTAAAATCTTTTTGCTCTAACACGACTCCGTACTTACCGCCCATATAGTGTATCGGCTTGAAAAGAGCCTTAGCTTTAGCATAATTATATAATTCTTTAACTTTGTCTTTCCACATTACCCCCCATTTAAACTGATGAGAGTTGGACTCTAATAACTTGATATGCTTATCGACATCGTAGGAGCCTCTAGGTTTTCTAAGGTTAGCACCACCCCTCTTAGAGTTGTAGATAAACAATATACTTGCACCCTCTTCCACATACGATCTTAGATCATTTTCTTTTAGGGTGAACTTACCCGCTGTTGGAACCCACTTAATCTCTAGGGGGTGGCGGTAAAGATCAACTCTATTTTTAGAATCTGCGTAAAGAACATTGCCCGTGATGTTGTAATCGGCACCAGCAGTGTTACCACTGGCTATAAACTCACCATTGTTGCCACACCCATTATTGTCCCAACTTTCAATAGAGATGGCTGGATGGTCAGACACTCTGTCTACCCAACCTGTAAAAAAGTACCTCTCTATCATCGTTGAGAACTTGATGTCTTTTTTGAATGTATTTTTATCTCTGTGGTCGAATCTAGTTGACACCAAAAAACTCCTTGATTATAGTCCATACTGATCGTTTTCTTTTAGGCGGCTTGGCGTTTGCCTCAAATCGCCGTCTTCGTAATTCCATTATACTGTATTGTTCCAGTTCGTCAAGTGCCTCTCGGTTTTTTTCTAAAACTAAATTCTGCGACCTCACTAATTGGCTATCCGTTAAGCCTGAGTCACCCCTGATGTTGGTTCTTATTTTACTCATTGTCTATACCCATTACGTAAATTGGAGTGTTCTTACCAACGTAAGAACCTAAAGTGTTGTATTCGATCCAGTCAAGAGCGTCTTCATAGTTCATGTTTTTGTCATTCATCATGACCTCAACCATGCTCGCATAACAGTAGACGACTCTCGCAGAATCAAATCCGGCAGCAACGCCAATTATAGCATCGTCAAAACCGTCTGCGAATATTAACTCGTTTCCGTAAATATCTGAAAGTTCTTGCTTACTCTTACGCATAATAACTGTTTATGATATACCTCGTGTCTACCCATCCATCGACTTGATGAAACCTGTCCGCTGCTCTTGAAATGGTGTAGTCATTTCCACCTTGCTCGCACCTATCACCGAAGAAAACCGTGTCATCTGTCATGTGGTCTATGACTTGACTTTTGTCTTTTCCTTTTGGGTAAATGTCTATACTGATTTCTCCACCAATGTCAAACTGTAGTCTTGGATACCTCAATGAAAGCCACTCTGTATTTTTCTGTCTTTCGTTGGTGGCACCATCCCAGAGTGTATATGCCTTTCTTTGATCTGGAGTCGCTGTTCTACCTATTGTGGAAAAATTTGCCATGCCTGCACGTTCTTCGATATTTTCTTTGGCTTTACCAAACCAAGGACTTCTCTCAGCTAGGATTAAAAGATCAAGTCTTAAATGTGCTGAGATTTGCCATTGTGATTCGTATATTAAAGAGTTGCGGACGAACAGTTGATTACCACAGTTTTGATAGACTCCGTTCATTAGTCGGTATAAAGCGATTCCGACCTGTTCTACGGTCTTTCGCTTGTCTGATCCCGTTACTAAAAAAACTTCATCACCCCTATCCTGTGCGTGGGCGATCCATTCGCCAAAGTATTTGGAAAAATCTGGATTGACTGGTTCTCTAGGGTTGGTGAGAGTTCCATCTACATCAAATAAAAACTGCGTCATAACTTTTTAAATATCTCTACGAAAAAATTTATCAGGAATGGCTGGAAAAATATTATAGCCAAGATAACTACTACAAATATAAACCCTGCCCAGTCAGTTTCTTCCCTGCGATTTACGGTCTCAAGCCAGCGGTCGTAATCACGCTTGGGGTTAGTCTTCGGTGGTTGATACGGGTTCTTCATTTAGCTTTTTGAAGTTAGAGGCAAATTCCTTAAACAGCTTGATACCTTCTTCTCTGCTGGCTTTTCTGGCTATTGATTCCATCTCCTGTGGAGCAAACTCAACGAAACTCTCCATCATCATCTGAAGGTCTGTGATGACACGTTGGCTATCTACATACAACGAAGTCTGTTGTCTGATCCTTTTATCTAGTGAGTATGTTTCCCAGCAGAGTAATCCTAGAAAAACTAGCAATACAAAATTAAACTTAGTATTTATGTCAGGTTTATCGTTCACTTCTTTCTCCTTTTAATAACTTTGTTTTCTTCGTGCCTCAAAAGGAGGAACATTAGAGCCGCTATAGTTATCTCAATAGTCCATGCCAATAGGCCAGCTTTTACTGCATCCATTATGTAAACTTAAAAACTAAGTAGCCAACGATTACAGCGGCAATAATTAAAAAGAGCCATTTTCTTTTTGATGCGACTGCGTAAATCTTTTCTTTGAGTGCATTTATTTTTTCAAGGCGATAACCCCTCTTGGCTTCTAGTTTCTTTCGCCTCTCTTCCCAGCGTTGACGGCGAAGTTCAAGTCTCTCCTCTCGCTTGGTTTTTTCCTCTGGCGTTTCATTTTCTGGGGCTACCTCTAGGTCGTCACCACCTCGGACAAAATTTAGTATCCATTTTATCATTAACCTATCTATTTATTCTCCTCGTAATTTTGTTTGTTGTCTTCGTAATATTTTCTGTTTTCTAATACAGAAGTTGCCTCATGCTCATGCTTGAAGTAATGCTTGAATTGTTTGTATAGTGCCTTGACTTGTTCAAACGCTTCATTCTCGTCAATCTTACCTCCCTGTTCTAAGTCGCAGATGATTGACATCTGTATATTAAAGGCTCTAAACGGATCGTCATACTTTTCAAACTTGAATTTACTCATCTCCAACCTTCACGCAACACTCTTAGTGCATTGCCTCCTAGAAATTTAGATATAATTTCATCTGAATACTTTTGTTCTCCACCCCTACCTGTTAAACACTTCAAATACTTGGTGATCCTCGGTAGTTCTGACATATCTGTGATCTCGTCTGGCGGATCAGTAAAGCCGTCAAAGTCTGTCCCAATACCAACAATGTCTGAACCTCCGATCTTCATAGCATGTTCCAGAGTTCTCTCAATGTATTTGATGCCAAGAGGTGTGTCAATCGGGCTTATCCAATAGTTCATAAAGATAACACCGAGAACTCCACCGTGAGTAGCAAACCATTGTAGCTCCCAGTCGTGTAGGTTGTACGGATCTGGATTAATCTCAAATACTCCAGAGTGACTACTTATAACTCGATTCTGTCTGTCTCCAACTATATCGTAGACTTCGGCTCTAGCCTTTGGTGTACAGTGTGCAATGTCAATAATCATCTTGAGGTCACACATACGTTGTACAACCTTCTTACCGATTGGTGAGAGGCCGACATTCATATCCCAAGCACCCATGAGGTATTTCCAGTTGTTTCTTTTTATTCCGTAGTTAGGGTATGGAAAGACCGGGTGTGCCACTAGGTTCGGATAGAAGTGAGCGAGTGTCAGGTAAGCTACTCCCCTCTCGGCAAAATAATCTAGGTGCTGCAATATCTCGGCTTCCTTTACCTTCATATCCAAAGAAGTCTCGCAATCAATCCCCTGTAAACTATGACCGCCCTCTATGGAATGAATCATAGCAATATGGTCGCCTTCGAGACATTGAGAAAGCTCCTGATTATTTTTAACCATGCAGATGGGCTTATTCTGTGACCTGTCTACCTTTTTATTGTACTCAGTTATCTGGTTCTCCATGTCATCCATCATATTGACGGTCGCATCGAAGTAAAACGGGTCGAACACCCTCCTTCTAACTTCTGGTGATAATGCTAACGCCCACTTAACAAGACTCTGATCATCCAGCCATTCTCTCTCTGGAATGTAACAAGTGGACAAAACAATGTCTACGCCTCCTTGTTCTAAGAGTGGAAAAGTGGAACGCTGACTTAAAGGCCAAAAGGCTCTCTTGAAAAGCCCCGCTAAAAACTTAGCCTTACTTTTAGATAAGTCTCTGTCAAGTAAAAACCTTTTTAGTACCGCGTGGTTATGTAGATCAACTACAGTGGAATCTTTATGTAAGTCTTGCCAGTTCATTTTAATCACCTATGTATTCATGGGAGTAGCAGACACGTAGTGATAGCGACTCCTTAACCATATTGTTATAGTTCTTTTTTCTATTGAGATTGTCTGGTCTGGCCTTGCCGTTTTTACTGGTTGGTCGCCATACATCTTCTCTATTTCTGTATTCTCCTAGTTTTATATTTGCGGTTTTTGAAAAGAACCGTTTATCTTCTGATCTTAAAATCTTACCTATACATTCCGACATTCTATTACCGATGCCCATTCCCTGATAGTCGGAAAGCACAACTAGTCGGTGTTCCCTCCAAGCGTTTTTCAATGATCCTGATGGCATGGCTAAGACAGAGTTAAACGCTACAGGATTCTCCCAAAGATAAGCAACCCAACATCGAGCCGCTTTATTTAGGGAGTCTCCTAAGTAGTGATGCTTTTTAAATAATACCCAGTATCTTTCCTTTAAGTCTTTTGGTATTTCGTACACTTCTAATTCTATGGTTGGTCTTTTGAACATTAGAGTATTTCTATCCTCGCTACTTTTTTTAGTGACTGTCTTGGGTCATCGTTTACAAAACGCTCTCCACTGTCGCAGTCGAAAACCCAATCGGGTTCTATCCACTCTACTATATCTTTGTGGCAAGAAGATAAAACTACACCTGTAATTTCTTTACTTCTGATGTATTTACTCAAGGAGACTGAAAGGCTCTTGGCTGTCTCTCTGTTGACTTCAGATGTAAACTCGTCTAGTATCATACCAGTTCCTAGCTTTCTAGCTACAATGGCACGATATTTTTCGCCGTTACTAAGGACATGAAATGGCTTGCATAAAGTTGGAACCGATGCTAACCCACATGCAAATAGCTTCTCAATCGCTTCTTCTGGAGTTTCAAAATGTGAAACAATCGCTTTGTTCTTTAACCAAATGCTTTGCTTGGTTTTCACTCTGAAGTGGTTGTGTAATATTTGGGTTTTACCACTACCACTAGCCCCTACAATCATCCCTATGTTAAAGTCTTTTGGGCAAGAGAAGTCCGGTATTTCCGTACTAATCGTACCATCGAACTCTAGGTCAAACGCTTGAGCTACTTTCTCGGTAAATTCATCGGGTTCTATACTAACAGTTAATTTCATACTTATCTCCTATTTTCGGCTATTTATTATAGCTTACTATCGTCTGATTGTCAATAGGTTCTTCATCTTTTTATTATAATATCTACAAATTTATTGTACTTGGTGACCGTTCTGTAATTTGTTCAGTATGTTTTCTAGCGTTTCTGCTTGAAAGAGGTTTGATGAGGCAAAAGCCCTGATTGATTGGTCAACCTCACGTTGGTCTTTTTCGATTTGCTCGAAGGTGTGAGGGACATCATCATCCTCAATGACATCTTCCGATAAAAGCATACCTGATATTGCTGACCTGCTAGGAGGCTTGACTTCTCTTCCTTCCATTAGATTTAATATTTGAATCATGAGGTCGGCATTGTATGAGTCGGTGGCAGCGGCAACTCCCAAGCTGTGAATCTGCTTTGTGTTCCAATTTACAATTCTTTCCAATTTGTCTTCGTGATCGTCAGAAGCTACCCATTGACCAGAGTAGTAAGAGCCAAAGATAATAATCCAACCAAAAATAATTTGTGCTATTGTATAGTTATGTTTCATTTGTCAGCCCCTTCTGGTAGGATACACTTTACTCCGAAAAAATGTTCCAACTGTTGGATCATCTTGTCTCGATAATCATCAAGCATGAAACTTGACTTCATTTGGTTAGCGTCAAATGATGCTAAACCGCAGTTCTCTATGTCGCTTGTTCCACCTTTACTCAGCGGTACTATGTGATCTAACGAATACTGCTTTGAGTCCATCAGGTCTATCTTTTCTCCTGATAGGTAACAGTATGGATTTGCTTCCAGTTTATCTCTTAACTCTTTATTGGTAAACTTTTTCACAATCTTATCTCCAAATTCTTTTCTTTCTGCTTTTGTTTGAGTTCTAGCGAAGTTACAGTGTTTTCTATGAATTACTCTTGCGATTGTTAGTTTATTATGCTTGGTGTCTGCCATCGACTTTCTATTAAAAGTTTTTGGCTCCTCGTACATAAATCTACTAACTTTTTTCATTAATACTTTATTCATTTGCCAACTCCTTGAGAACTTCCCTATCTTCTTCCATTACTTTATTGGCTACTTGCAATCCGTACATGGACTTAGCGTTCTTGAGATGTGAGGCACAGGCACGAATCGCTGCGTCCTTAGACTTGAGTTCGATGTCCCAGTCGTAGTCATCGCTACATGGGAAATCTACGGGCATGTCTGCGTGACTGCGTGGATTGGTCTTATCGGGATGTGACTCGCTGTAATGAAACAGTGGCTTGCAAGGCCAAGTCTCTGCACACTCTAGGTAAGTGTTCTTAGCTGACGGGTTGCACTTGTCGTGCAGGTTGTCGTATGTGATAGGTAAACTGAAATACTTGAGCAGGTTATCTACATTCCAGCAACCTTTGTCTTCGTTCTCTAAGACTAAGCGAGAAGTTACGCTTTGATCGCACTGGTTTAGGTTAGACATGAAGCGAGCAGCGATGTCAGCGAGATCGCCCTTAGTACAGTTGACATGGATGTTCATGGGATTGTAGTAGCTACGCTCACAGCCTAGCTGATCCATAACCCAGCCGTGGTGGTTGAGTTCTAGGATGGTCTTGTCTACTGATGCTTGGTTCTCACTAGCAAGCACGTTGAACTGATCTGGGTGTGTAGATAGACGCACATCCCAGAAGTTATTGTTCTCCCACGCTGTATCGTTAAAGGTCTGCATGATAGCTTCGTACTGCGGTACGTCTGAGATGTCATAGCCGAACTCAGGATGTGTTAGTACAGGAAACAGATTGCTTGACACACGATAGCCCCAGCGGTTCTCCCAGCAGTGCAAGATAGCAAGCCTTGTAACCTGCACGTTATTAAGCCAGCGTGAGCCTAGCTCGTTGAGTGCGTGAGAGATACTGAACTTGCTACACAGGTCGTTATAACGCTTCCATGTCATGGTTTGGAAGGCGTGATCTTGTGCTTTGAGTTCGTTACTGATACAACATAAATTATACATACTTGTCTCCTGTCAAATGGTTAGTCGTCACTGTATTATAGTTTACCTATCGGTGGATGTCAATAGGTATCTTTATATTATTTTAAATATTTCCGTACCGGCAGCGTTTATACCTACGAAGAACTATAAAAGCCAGTAGGTATATGGTAGTGATTATAAGCAGTATCTTACAAGCTAGTAGAAAATTTTTGCTAAAACCGAAGTTATCTTCGTAGGTCTAGGTTACTCGCCAGTAGAGCCTAGTTTTAAATTTCGATACCTCTGAGTGGCCGTACACTCAACTGCAACTTATACTCTTACAATGGGTAAGGAACGCAAGACTTCACCCAATTACGTCTTTATACAATTTTTGTAAGCCGATGATACTGAACTACCATTATCATCTAATCTTTTCGCCAGAACTTTTTATGTAGGTTCCAGAAAAAACTTTTTATTATACTTTTATGAACGACTCGATCATCTCTTTTTTCGAGTCCAAAGTGTTCCAAAGAGCAATCACTACAATAGTAATGATGACATATCCTACAGCGGTAGGACTGTTTTATTTCAATTTCTTTATTACAACTTTCACATTTCATAAGTATTCCCACAGGGAATCGAACCCCGATCTACGGTTTAGAAGACCGTTGCTTTATCCGTTAAGCTATGGGAACATAGTAGACTGAGAGGGACTCGAACCCCCGACCAAGAAATTATGAGTTTCCTGCTCTAACCAACTGAGCTACCAGTCCATCAGTAGTACGGGCAAGAATCGAACTTGCGGAGGCGAATATATAAGATTCACGGAGATAACCAATCCCACCGTACCGAACACTATTATTATATTCTATCTATCGTCATTTGTCAATAGGGTTCTTTAAATAATTCCATAAAAAAAGCCAGCTTTGGTAACAAGGTGCTGGCAAACCCCGTGACTCCCGAAGGAATCAATCGGCCACCTAAGCGGCCATTGCGTAATTCTCTACGCCATTTAAAGTTGTGATAGATTTTTAACGTAGCCCTTCTATCAACTACGACATGCAATCATTACATCCACAACCAGTCGATACCATTACGCCCCCGTAGTTTGGTAAGTGGAGGCGGGGAGAATCGAACTCCCGTCCTGCATTGATTCAGCAACAACGTCTACATGCTTATGCCCGAAGGCAGTACCCCGTAGGAGAATTGAACTCCTGTCTTCAGGATGAAAACCTGATGTCCTAGTCCACTAGACGAACGGGGCGGTGATACTACAATACTGTTTTATAGATCACAATTAACATTGATAAACTAATTCCAGATAGAAAGCCTAATGTGTAATCCTTCACACCCAGCTTAGTTCCAATATCCTTTACCATAGATTAAAATTTCCTCTCAAAAAAAACAATAGTATCTTTTACTTCTGGCTCAAATGGAACCGGAATAAACTGAATGTCATCTGCTGGCACACCCAGATCAATCTCTGGTGCTTTCATGTCTTGCGAACGCACACCTCGTGGCATTGGTTTAACCTCGTGCCAGTGACCACGATACCAGCGGTAATGACGCATCTGAGGCAGTCTCAGGTGAGTTTTGAACGGTGCTTTGATAATATCTCCCGTACCCTTCAAAACAGTTCCTACGCCATCTACGGCCTTCTCAGTAGCCTCCTTACAGTAACAACCAACTCCACGAATAACATCGACTGGTCGCAACACTTTAAATGTGGTATAAGGACGACCCTTGTGGTGGCCTTCGTGAGCATCGGCTGTAGTCACACACCCAAACGAAGATGCAATCAACATAGCCGTAACAAATAAACCTTTCATAGTTTCCCTCCAAAGTTAAATAAAAAGTAGTGCCACTATAACAACAGTAAGCACAATTCCGTAAATTACATTCCTGATATTTTTCATGCCAACCCTTTATAAAAATCTAACACGAGAAAAAAAGGTAGTCCAAAATCTCGCTCCCAAAAGTTTCTCATGTCATTGACATAAAAAGTTAAAAAGTAAAACAGTGCGAACTGGAATAAGAACACGGGATAGATGACAAATTTGTATTTCGTTTTTATCATTGCCAACATTAGCATTACCGCTAAGATTGTCCCCATGCTTTTAATTTCTACCAGACCCGCAACTCCATACTCCTGAATGATTCTTGATGCAAAAGGATTTCTTTCGTCAACAGGTAGTGAGGTGAAGAATACAACATTCAACACGTTATCGTATACTGAGATCAAACCTGACAGAAAAGTCAATGCCGCTAATGTAAACTTATTGCTGAAGAATTTTTTAATACCCATTTATAGTGACCTAAAAGAGTTGAGGTGAGTCCTATTCTCTCCATCGTTCACTATAATATACACTTTATTCTTCTTCAGACCAATCAAACTCCTCTAATTCTTCGTCACTATAGTTTGCGGGCATCTCATCCTCGTATATATAGTAATATGGGTCATAATCATCGCCAGTCTTGAGCATAATTTCGTCCAAATATTCACCGTAAAAGGCTCTCACCATCAAGTCAAACATAACAAATCCTTAGAAAAAGAAAGGGGAGCAGGGCGAACCATACTCCCCATGATCTAACCAACCACGATTAGAAATCTACTCCTGATTCGTAATAATCTTCGTCGTACTCATCTTCAAAGAACACTTCTTCTTCGAGTTGTTCACGGGCGATGGCAACTACGGTGTACTTGCTGACTCGCATCTTAGAATACTGACAGTCAGTTGGTACGCTAACGATGTCAGCAGGGTCGAACTTGACAAGCAGAACAACACCGTCATTACCAGCCCAGTCATTGGCGTACTCGTAAGTACCCACATGCAGACCTGCGGCACAACCTTCGTTGCAGTTGTCGCTAACTCCACGACGATTCATACTGCACTCGTCACCGATGTTGTTACGGAATGAAGTACCAGTGTACCTGTCAACGTGATCGCCAGCAGTAAGAGGGCGACCGTTCTTGTCTGTGCGATCTTCACCTTGATAGATGCTGACCCCTTTGTATCCAATTAACATTCCGTCATCGGAAATTGGCAGACCCTTGTGACTACACCATGTGTAGGACTCTTGTACAGCACGATTGCTGACGTTTTGATACAGACGGTCTAGGTAGGAAAGCATGGGCTTGTGATCCCAACCGTTCTTGAGCATATTGATGATACGCTCGGTTGGCTGACTCGCCACCTGTTCATCCTCGTAATACAGGAACCCGTCACGGAACTCAAAGTTACCTTCTGACCAGTCCTCGATAACCGTACCAGTGTTGAACAGAGTTACAAACTCGTTCTCGTCACCAGCCATAACACACTCGCACAACCCATTATACTCTGGGTGAGTGTGGTCGTACTGAAATGGCTGACCACCTAGTACAACTGTCCAATGATTGTCATTCGATTTGATGTGTGACAATGCCATAATTCTAATCCTTTGCTAAAGTAAAGTAATGTGATTGGTTTCACTCTATTATAGTATAGTTATCGTAAAAGTCAAGAGGTATCTTTAACTTTTTTCTAATTTTCTTCTTTTTTTTCTATCGGTTCTAATTCCGACTGCATTTGCTCTGAATAAGTATCCTGTTCTACGTCATGCAACGTGTATTCCCAGTCATCTGGTAGACCGTCTACCTGAATCACCTTCCCTCGCCATGTGGTAATGTGGATTTCGTGATGCCTGTCCACTACCATCTCATGCTTGCTTAAAGTTACTGTATTACTCATCTTCAATCTCCTCTTGGTTGGTTGTCCATACTTTGTCGTTAAAGTTTAAGTCGCCAAAGCGTTTCCACTGTCCATTCATTATAACATCTATCGGCTGATTGTCAATAGGGTCTTTAATCTTTTTTCCAAAATAATCCACCGCCATCTGCGTGAGCAACAACGTCAAGACCAACAAGTTTAGCAGTTTCCAAAATGAGTTTGTCATCACTACTCCAAAGTTGATCGTTCACGGTTTGTACAATCTCCTCTATCATTTCTCTCTTGGTTAGAAGATCACTTGTTTCAAAGATGCTATCACTGTAAAACAAATTTAATTGCTTGGGCTTTGTCACTTTCTAATTCTCCCCAATAAGTTTTTATGTTTGTCAACGGGTTCTTCTGTTTTATCTATAATCATCTGCTCATCAGGATAGTAGAAAACAAAATATGAATGTATAATCTTAGTGTTTGGACAGAATTGCCCTAGCTCATACGTTGTTTGCCAGACGTTAATTCTATATCTTTGAATGTTACCC
>Ga0163180_10001325_pt1 | contig 14185 bp, 13 predicted proteins | sample AtlANTMetagenome_2_FD_109647 | JGI IMG/M metagenome (GOLD analysis project Ga0163180, IMG submission 109647) | Marine eukaryotic phytoplankton communities from the Atlantic Ocean - Atlantic ANT 4 Metagenome | ecosystem: Environmental > Aquatic > Marine > Oceanic | place: North Atlantic Ocean...
ATGATGGCTCTTGCTTGTACACCGACTCTTGTGGCGTCTGCGGTGGCGACGGGGCCAGCATCTCCTGCTGGGATGGTTCCCTCGTGTGCGATGCCTCCAGCTGCCCGCCCGAAGTCACCTACGGATGCACCGACCCCGGCTCATGCACCTACGACCCCTCCGCGACATACGATGATGGCTCGTGCGCCTACACCGACTCCTGTGGTGTCTGCGGTGGCGGCGGTCCGAGCATCTGCTGGGAGGGCTCCGTCACCTGCGATGCCTCAACCTGTCCTCCATACGTGGTGTACGGATGCACCGACCCCGGTTCATGCACCTACAACCCCTCCGCTACGTACGACGATGGTTCTTGTGCCTACACCGACTCCTGTGGTGTCTGCGGTGGCGGCGGCCCCAGCTCCTGCTGGGATGGCTCCATCACCTGCGACACCTCAACCTGTCCTCCGTACGTGGTTTACGGATGCACCGATCCGGGTTCATGCACATACGACTCCTCCGCTACCTATGACGATGGTTCTTGTGCCTACACCGACTCCTGTGGCGTCTGCGGTGGCGGCGGCCCCAGCTCCTGCTGGGATGGCTCATCCACCTGCGATGTCTCAAGTTGCCCACCCGAAATCAGCTACGGATGCACCGACCCCGGCTCATGTACCTACGACCCCTCCGCGACAGACGATGATGGCTCTTGTGCCTACACCGACTCCTGTGGCGTCTGCGGTGGCGGCGGCCCCAGCTCCTGCTGGGATGGCTCCATCACCTGCGACACCTCAACCTGTCCTCCGTACGTGGTTTACGGATGCACCGACCCGGGCTCATGTACCTACGACTCGTCCGCTACAGACGATGACGGCTCCTGCTTGTACACCGACTCCTGTGGCGTCTGCGGTGGCGGTGGACCCAGCACCTGCTGGGATGGCTCACCCACCTGCGATGCCTCAACCTGTCCTCCAGAACCGATATACGGATGCACCGATGCATCCGCATGCAACTACGATCCGTCCGCCACTTACGATGATGGCAGCTGTGAGGAGCCCATCGTGATCTGCATGTGGAGCGGCGACATGGTCTGCGATGAAAGCGATTGCCCTTACGGGGGTGGCGGTGAAGGCGGCGGCGGCAGCGGCGGCGGCAGTGACGGAGGTGGCGACTGGTGGGATACCTTTTAAACTGTAGCAATTCCACGCATTCAAGGCAGGATTGAACCACCGGGTTCACCTGAATACGCCCCATTCTCACGGAGAAATCATGCGTTCGACAGTCCTACCCTTCATGATGATTCCACTCACTCTGGGCTGTGATCGAAACGAGAAAGTCAGCCCGCCCCCCTCCGTCGCGGCCGATACGACCGACGACGACAAGGCCGAAGACGGGGCCGAAGACGAGGACGAGTCCTCAGACGAACGGGGGCCATGGACCACACCACCGCCGAGCACCCTGCCCGCACCAGAGCGCCTGGTGGCCTTTGCGGACGTTCACGGCGACCTCAACGCGACCCGGAACGTTCTCAAGCTGGCCGGCCTCATCAACGATGACAACGCATGGACTGGCGGTACCACCGTAGTAGTCCAAACCGGTGACCAACTCGACCGGGGCGACGATGAGAAAGCCATCTTGGACCTCTTCGAGTCCCTCAGCGAACAAGCGTGGAATGCGGGCGGTGGGTTCTACCCCCTACTGGGCAACCACGAAACCATGAATGTCGGGCTCGATTTGAGGTACGTCACCGAGGGGGGCTTTGTCGATTTTGCAGACACCCCCTACGAGCCATCCGACTCCCTAGTGAACAGCTATCCCGAAGCGCAACGCGGACGGGTAGCGGCGTTTCGACCGGGCGGACCCTACGCCATGATTCTCGCCGGACACAACCTCACGATGATGGTCGGCGATACGGTATTTGTGCACGGCGGAATCCTCCCGGACCACGCTCGGGCCGGACTGGCCACCATCAACGCCGATGTGCAGGCCTGGATCCGCGGGGATGCCGACGAGCCCAACCAGTGGACCCATTCGGACACCGCACCGGTGTGGAGTCGACACTATTCCGACGACCCTGATGCCGCAGACTGCGCCGCGTTGGTTGAAACACTGACCATTCTGGGGGCTGAACGAATGGTGGTTGGCCATACGGTTCAAGACGCCCCCAACCCCGATTGCAACGGAAAGGTCTGGCGCATGGATGTGGGCATGGCTGCGCATTACGGCGGAAGCCCGGCTGCCTTGGAAATCGCGGGGGAGACAGTCACCCTTTTGGAAAATTGAACCCAAGCTACGGCTGCCTTCGCCCGTCGCGATCGCCGATTTTCAATCCGTGTTTGAACCTCATGCCCGACCTGACGTACACTACTTGTCTCGGGAGGGTTCATGCGACTGGCACTGATTTCATTGTTGATGATTCCGTTGGCTATAGGCTGCGGGGGTAAAGAAGATACTGGAGCTTCTGCAAATGTAGACGCCGATGCGGACGCGGATTCAGACGCTGACGCTGACGCCGATGCCGATTCAGATGCCGACGCAGACGCCGATGCGGACGCAGACGCCGACGCCGATGCGGACGCCGATGCCGATGCAGACGCCGATGCAGACGCCGATGCCGATGCAGACGCCGATGCCGATGCAGACGCCGATACCGATGCCGATGCGGACGCCGATGCAGACGCCGATGCCGATGCGGACGCCGATGCCGATGCGGACGCCGATGCGGACGCCGATGCGGACGCCGATGCCGATGCGGACGCCGATGCGGACGCCGATGCGGACGCCGATGCCGATGCGGACGCCGATGCCGATGCGGACGCCGATGCGGACGCCGATGCCGATGCCGACGCCGATGCCGATGCCGATGCCGACGCCGATGCCGATGCCGACGCCGATGCAGACGCTGACTTCATTTCCACCGTGGACGGTGCAGGCTGCACGTTTGAGTATAACTATTCACCGGTAGGCGGCGATGAATACAGTGACGAGTCCGAGATCACCGAGTACAACGAAGACGGAAACGTCACGTATTCTCAAGAGACTATATGGTTAGAGTTCTCGGATGGCTCATACGGCCAAGTCCTGTACACGACCACTCGCACCTACGATGGCGATTGCATGACGGAGTACACCTATACGATCTCCCTATCAACCGGAGAAACCTATTCTGCCGAAGTCGAAACCGCGGCCTGCGATGAATGGGGAAACCGAACAGAAATCACAGTCGATCGCGAAGAGTCGTATGGAGAACTTGTCTACAGTTTTGATATCAGCCGCACCCACACCTACGATGGTGACTGGTTGGTCGAATCCGTTTGGGACTACATCTCGGAGGGAGAAATCTCGCTCCGACACACCGATTCCTATGAATACAATGATGACGGTGATGTCACAATGTCTGACCGGGTGTTCGACCCTGAAGTGGGCGTTTACTCGGCCGAAGCCCACATCGATTCGCGTACCAATTATGTCATTCACCCCTCTGGGAACCTGTCTTCAAGAGAAATCGATAACCGCATCGACGGTGCGATTGACGAAATGACGATTTGGAATCGAGAAGACAGCGGAGAGCTGACTTCGACCGTCTTCGAAAGTAGCGAAGACGGGCAAAATTATAACGACGTATACGAAAATGACGCCACAGAATGGACTCGCTGGACGGAGATCACTCGGGATCTTCTGAATGATGGATCTGACGACTACCGATTCATCGGTGCTTACGACACTGACACCTTCCCTTGGGAACTCACAGTCGACACTTACGACCTGAGCGCTGGAGGCGAGGAACTGGTGGCAAATGAAGTCCACACATGGACCTGTGACTAAACCCGATTTTTCGGACATCACATCCTATGAGAAGGCAGCCCTCGGGCTGCCTTCTTTCGTAAGCTGGTATAACGACAAACAATGAACGCCCGACTCGCAGCATTGGCCCTCCTCACCGTGGTGCTCACGTGGTCGGCGCAATGGCATTGGACCCAAACAGTGGACGAACCCCAGCATCTCTGGGCCGGTCAACGCATCCTCCAACAAGCGGACTTCGCGCGTTTCGACAACTCCAAAATGCCAGTGAGCGTTCTCAACGCAGCCGGATGGTTGTGGAGCCAGGCCCCTGGGGTCCAAGGCTCCTGGTTCTGGGCACGAGCACCCCAGGTGGTGTGGCTGCTGGGTACCCTCGGATTGGTCTTTGTCTGGACCCGACGAAAATATGGTGCCACACCGGCTCTGGCCGCAGCAGCGCTGGTCGGACTCGACCCCAACTTGACGGCCCACGCCGGGCTGGTCACGACCGACCTGCCATGCACATTCGGCGTTCTGCTCGCGTGTCTGATGTGGTCTCGTTTTCTGGAGCAACCCACAGCACTTCGGGCCAGCACAGCGGGAGCCGCTGTCGGCTTCGCCCAACTCACCAAGTTTACGGCCGTATTCTTGGGGCCCATTCTGGCGATCATGACCTTGGGGTGGTGCCTGATTCGCCGAAGCCCATCTCCGCTAAAACACCTACCGACCTCGATATTCTCTGGCCTTCTTGTGTTGAACATTGGCTATGGGTTTTCCGGCACCTTGACTCCGGCCAGCAGCATCCAGTGGAAGTCCAAAACCTTCGAAGTCATGCGAACCGTCAACGTCCCACTTCCGGTTCCAAAACCTTGGATCGAAGGGGTGGACTGGGTCAAACACGACGACGATGCGGGCCAAGGTCGGGTCTATTCCCACGGCGAACGAACCCACTTTGGCCGGCCCGACCACTACCTCAAAACCCTCCCCCGAAAGTTACCCCTGCCCTTGATGGTACTCAGTGTCCTGGGACTGGCCCAAATCATCCGCCGTCGAGAAGAACCCGGCAGCACGCTCGACGAACTGGTACCCCCCATTTTTCTATTGCTGTGGTTCTCGCTGGCCTTCAACTCCCAAGTGGGAAGCCGCTACGTGCTGCCCGCCATTCCTTTCTTGGCCATCTGGGCTGCTCGGCTTCCGATTCGATGGCTCACCATGGGTGTCGGCTGGACTCTGGTTTCAGCCCTCAGTTGGTGGCCGTGGGGATTGTCCTATTTCAACGAAACTGTCTTGGACCGAAGCCAGGCTTGGCGAATCGTGGCCGACGCCGACCTCGATTGGGGCCAAACCGATGATGTCGCTAAGGCCTGGCTTGAGGAACACCCCAACGGCTTGGTCAACCCAGATGTTCCCGCCCCGGGACCTGTCCTCCTGAGTGCCAACCGACTCACCGGTGTGCTGGGCACACCCGCCCGAATGGCCTGCTACCGAGACCACTTCCCTCCGACCACTCATTTGGCGGGAGCCTTATATCCGTTGGATGTCGACACTTCCGACTTCAAATCCTGCTTCCCAACGGTTCACATTCGCGACGGCTCCGGCCCCTACTCCCCTGGGGAACACCTCCTGATTGCTCGGTTTACCGGTACTGGAGTTCTTGAAGTGGGGTCAGAGCAATTCAGTACTTCAGTCAGCCAAGAAGGATTACTGGGAGTGGTCATCACGGCGGACACCCCCTTCTCAGCCCAATGGACCCTTCCGCCCAGATCATCCGTCTACCTGAATGGTCAATTGATCGAGGGGCGACCCGGAAACAAAGATTAGCGTTTCTCATCGCCGCACTCAGCATGTAGACTGACCCACGATGCGACACTCCATTCTGGTATTTGCGACCCTATTTTTGGCGGGCGTAGCCTGTAGCAAAGACGATGAACGCATCGAGGGTACTCAGCCAGGAGACTGTACCGACAGGGCTGACAATGATGCCGATGGCCTATTCGATTGCGACGATGAGGGTTGCGAAGGGTCACCGGACTGCAATGGCGAAGAGACCGATGCCGACGCAGACGCCGATGCCGATGCCGACGCTGACGCCGACGCAGACGCCGATGCAGTCGCTGACGCCGACGCAGACGCAGACGCAGACGCCGATGCAGACGCAGACGCCGATGCAGACGCAGACGCTGACGCCGACGCGGACTCAGATGCCGACGCAGACGCTGACGCCGACGCAGACGCCGATGCGGACGCCGACGCCGATGCGGACGCCGATGCAGACGCCGATTCGGACGCAGACGCAGACACGGATGCGGACGCGGACTCAGATGCCGACGCAGACGCTGACGCCGACGCCGACTGCACCGACGAAGCCGCACCCGAAGTCGATTGGTTATCCGCCGGCCCTTACGGAGCAGGGTGGCAACACCATGAAGACATCTCTGTTTGGGGCGAGAGCGGTGTCGATCGCCTATCGGCCATCTACTACCCTGCGGACGAAAGTGGCGAAGGAGCCGCCCCTGCCGAAACAGACGACGGCTTTCCCGTCATCTTTTTCGAACACGCGGGCGGGTCGCACTATCTCAACTACGATTTTCTATTTTCATTCCTCGCCAGCCACGGACTGGTCGTCGTATCCACCGATCACGTCAATATCGATGGGGCAGGTTTGGGCTGGGGCAGCTCCATCTGGTGGGGCCAACACGACCTGCTGTTCACAGACACCATCGAAGAATTCCACGAATGGAACGACACCGAAGGTCACCCCTATGAAGGATTGATCGACTTCGACCGCATGGGGCTCGCCGGACATTCCCATGGAAGCGCCCTGCTCAGCATGCAGAATTTCGGCCCCATGGCAGCCTTTTCGGCTCTGGATGTCCGTGGCGTCGCCTTATTGGCACCCTGCCCCGACGTCGCCATCGCCTCCTATATGGATACCTATTCGGGCATGGCACCGCTGCAGGTCATCTACGGCTCCAGAGATCAAGATGGATGCGTCGCATATGGTCAATCCATCGCCATCTATGAACCGGGCGCCCAGCCGAGTCACTTCATCCATCTTCCGGGCGGCAGTCACTACGGCTTCACCGATGACGGCGCTCTGCTCGATGCCACCATCACCCGCTCCGATCACCAAGTCACCGCATCCGCAGGGTGGCTGGCGTGGTGGAAATACATTCTCGAAGATGACACTTCAGCGCTGCCCTACCTTCGGGGAGACCGGATGCTCTTACCCGCTGGGCCTGAAGTCCACACGCAATACCGCGAACGGGATCCGCTGGTCATTGACCGATTTGAAGGTCCTACCGAAAGCGCCACTAGCTGGGAAGAGGCTCCCGCCATCGTTGGCTTGGATGGCCAAACCTTTATCAATGGGTTTCTTTCCGACACTTTTGTTGACACCGATTCCGGAGTGGAACTGGTCAAGATCCAAATCGAAACCTTACTGGTAGACGACCTCAGCCCCGCAACGGTTCTATTCTATATCGACTACGCATTGGGCACCGATGTCTACGCCATCGCCCTTGATGAACTCGCAGGCGAGGGACGCATCACACTCACTCAGCCCACGACGAGCACCACGTTCGCCGCCGCCATCGACGACGCGGCGTGGGACCTCATCATCTCCGCCACCCAGACCGGCTCAGCGTTGGATGAACACCCGTACGATGAACCGCTCGCCGAGTGGATCTGTGACGGCGGTAAATCCATCGTATCCGACTACCGAATCCTCTCGACCGGCGCTGCGGAAGTCCTCGCATGCAGCGGTACAGCCTTCAGTTCCGAAACCAACTTCGATGTCATGATGAGCGATGGGCCGCTGTTCGCTGGCACAATCGATCTATTCAATCCAGGCTGGGGATATTTCAGCGTCGCACTTGATGAAGGCAGTGCCACCCGATTTGCCTTCACCGAAACCGAATCGGTCACCTTTGCTGGCCTGCCACCCAACGCACTCGGCCACACCCCAGAATACAGCGGGCTCGATGAGGCCGAGTCCGAATGGATGCTCAATGACAGCCGAGGCGTCTACCACCCCAACTGGGGTGTCTCGCTCAGTTGGTCTTCTTCCGGCGGCTACTACCGCCAAACTCTCGACGCAGAGTCTGGCCTTGATCTGACCGACTATCAGGCCCTCAGCTTCCGAATCATGCAGAGACATGACGACGAGAGAAACTCCGGGGACGATCAAGACCTCCACATTCGTCTGATCGACAGTCTCGACCACACTGTCTCAGTGCCGCTATCCACGGCCGTCCAGGGCGCCCTCCGCCCCAACCCCGAGGTGGGCGCTGGGACCCAAGACAAGTCCGTTTACGAGACCTACCGAATTCCGCTGTCCGCCTTTACAGATGCGAGCATCGACCTCCGCCTCGATAGCATCAAATCCGTCGATTGGGTGTTCGACGTCACATCCAGCGGTGCCATCACACTCGATGATGTGGTCTTTAGCCACGCCGGGCTGTGCGACTAAACGAATCAGTCGTTCACGGGACCAAAGTCGTACATCACTCGAAGCCAATACTGGTTTCGGATGGATTCTTCGGGATGAATCTGAAGTGCCGTCGTGACAGTCAAACCGCCAAAGGGCAACATCATCTGAGGGCCCACAGAGAAATCGTTGATGGTGGTCTCGGTGGCATTTCCGTCAGCCCCTACCACCGGCATATTGATGTAATTCTCGGTCTCGATGCCCAGGAAAATCTTCTCGTCCATGAGGGCGTAGTCAATCATCAACAACGTATAGGGTTGAAATGACCCCCCCATCACGTCATTGAGTTGAATATTTCCCCAGATTCGAATCGGCGCATTCAAGGCGCTCGGCATGAATTCAAATCGTCCCGACAACACCCACGGATGGGCGACCGGATCGGCCGGCGTCATCAGACCACCCGCCAGGCCTTCAAGCCACCATCCGTCCCCTTCAAGCCGTGGACCCATCAGAAACAGCGTCGAGGTGGTCTGACCAATAATATCGGGTAAAACCACCCAGCCCCCGACCCCCAAACCGTTGTCCGAAAGAGGCTTATGGAAGTGGGTCTGAAGACGTACTTTGTGGTCCGCCCCAGCCGTGTCAGTGGAATCGGAATCCGCGGCTAAGGCCTGCGTAGAAAACAAAAGTCCAAGCGAAACCAACGTGTGTCTAATCATGCCTCAACCTCAATTAAAGTCTAAGTCGCTACTGCGAGAACACTGTACCAAAGGAGAGGGAAGCCCTAAGGTAAATGGCGATCCGCACTGTGCAGCGTCAGCATCGCTGCCATCCATAAAATACCGATATCCAACCAAGAAACGAGGCTGTGGACATCCAAAACACCCAAGCGTTCTCCGCCCCAATACGCCAATGGTCCACCCACTAAACCCGTGACGGCAGCCGCCCACCGTGTTCGGAACAACACCGCCTGACAGTGACGCACGGTGGCCCCGAAACCCGCCCATATCGACACCAACCACAGGGGCGAATGGATGACCAATATTTCCCCTTGGTACTGGACATCACCCAAAATAGCCAGCGCATTATCCAACCCAATGCCCACCACGCATGACAATACGATCAATACGCACTCCGATCGGAACTTCTGCCGCAGCATCCATAGATGCAACGCCACAAATAGTCCCATCGACATAGGTCCAATCCAGCCTTGCACCAACACACAAGCCCACCACGCCGCCTGATGAGTCGCCATCTGAGGAAGGGTCGACCACTGCATCAGCTGTTTTCGGTCGATCGACATCTTCAGCTTGGGGGGCCCGCAGCAGCACGGCCAGCCACCGCCACGAGGGTCGTCAAACAGACGCCCCACGCAATATCGATGGGTACCAACTGCACTGGCCATCCTTCGATGACAGCCCAGTTGGTCAGTTCAAAGGTGGCATAGGCCAGCCACCCGATGCCTGCCCCCCGCTGAGCAGCTATTTTCACACTGGTACTGGGCAACACCGCAAACCCGATAATGACGGCGACGTACTGTAAGTAAAAGAGGGCAGCAGCCACCACCACCGTCTCTCTCGCTCGCAGGGGCCCCAAGGCATCGTTGTAGATGGACTCGGCTACCAGCCCCAGCCAGATGAGATCCAGCACCACCATCGTGATGGTCACAGCAATTATCGCTTTTATTAGACGCATACGCGCTCCATTAGACGTTCAACTCCGTGGGGGGAGCGGTATAAAGGCCGACACCCGTTCCTTATAGCGCCGATACTCTGGGCGACGATCTGTAATCGTGGATTCGAGCATGGAGACTCCACTCACTCTAAGCAACAAATAGACCATCAATATCGGTCCCAGTACGGTCCACGGAGACGCCCCCGCCGCGAGCCCAACCAAACCGAAACCCACCCACATCAGAGCATTACCAAAGTAATTCGGATGCCGACTGAGCCCCCAAAAGCCCCTGTCCATCACCCGACCGGCATGGAGGGGATCGCCCAGGAAGCGCGCCAGCTGGAAATCTGAAACCCCTTCAATGAGCACACCCATTACCACTAAGCTCAACCCGATATAGTCGAGAGCCTGAAGAGGCTGGGTCGAGGGCAGCATTCCAAAAATAGGCGCCGCAACCATCAGTTGAATCGCCCCCTGGAGCAAGAACACCTTAAACAACGAAACCCACCAAAACGCTTTGGTCTTGCTGCGCATAGCACCGTACCGTCGGTCTTCTTCGTGACCCCAGTTGCGCCAAGCCAAGTGAATCCCAAGCCGTAAACCCCAAGCGGTGAGCAATAACTGAACGAAGAGCAACCGGTCCGATGCCACGCCTTGAACCATGCCACCCACCCAAGCGATGACGGCAAACCCAGGGCCCCACCAGATATCGGCAATGCTGACGTCTCTCAATTTGAGACTGAGCAACCAGAGGGCAACCACGCATCCAACGATGGTGCCGGCACAAGCAAACAAGGCGGTCACATCGATTCTCCTCGAAACGCCGATTCTGTGCGGCGACGTTCACTCATACTGTCGACCCCTGATAGGTCATCAAAAACGAAAGCAACCACACGCCATATCCGAGGGCACACAGCCCAAAAGACGCCTGGAACAATAGGCTGGAACACACGCGCCAATAATAAGCGCGGAAGATTTGGTAGCTCCGCGCCGCCCCTGAGCCCGAACTGGGACTGTCGCCGCCGACAATGCGCCTCACTTCGAATTTCCCGACATCCACATGGGCCACACGACCCTGCCACTGCAAGCGCCACTGCCCGATATGAATAGCAACAAAATGCACACGGCCCGTTTGCTCTCTTTTCTTGAGCAAAATCAGAGAATCCTCGCCCGTCCTCCATCGGCCCCAGGCATTTCGAAGCGTTGAGACCCCAATCAGATTGACCCCCACGGCGAAACAGCTAAAAGTGAGAATTCCGTTCGTCTTGACTTCCATTCCAAGCAGGAGAAAGCAGCACGCACTGGCCGCCAAAAATACAGTTCCAATCGTGTGTATTTTCTCATTGGTGGTTCCCCAAACTTGCTGCATCAACGTCATCAAGCCCGGCGTCTCCGATACCCCAGCAAAGCCAAGCCGAAAATCCAACTTAGAGTGTTCACCTTAGAGAACGAAGCAGTACTGCAACCACCAGCGCCAACCTCGGCGGTTTGAGGTCTTTCGTAGGGCTGGTCTTCCTCATAAATCTGAGCGCAATCCAGCTCAACGTGATCCTCGGTGTCTCCCACTTCATGGAACTCCTGCGTCTTTTGAAGCCACTCGGGGAACTCCGACATATCTTCACCGGAAAAATCCTCAATCAAGCCCACAGCCACCCAAAGCTTACCCGTCAATTCGGCTGGGTTGTATGCGACTAAATACACATCCGTATCCGACGGCACGTCGAACCAATCTCTGAACAAAATCCAAGAATCCGTCTGAGTGAACGGCTCCGAAAAGTCGATGGGCACCTCCACATCATCGGTATGAATAATGTGCACTCCCATTCCATCTGGAACCTCAAAGGGTACATCCGCGTCGGGTAGCCCCTCGGCTACGATGGCCAGAGACGGACGGTAATCGGCCAAACGGTCAATCTTTGGAACTCCCAACTCCAGCCAAACCTCATCGAGCCCAGTCGAGTCCATTTGCATCCAAAGTGCATTCTTTGAACAGGTCATCTGAGAATACAAAACAATCGATATCTCAGGGTCTTCCACTTTAAATGCTTTATCGATCGACGAATGATCATCCGCGTACGATGGTTTGTGGGCCTGAGCAGACTGCCCGCCAACCATAAAAACCATCCCCACCAAAACCGTCATCAAAGGCTGTAAATACCGCATTAGAGTCATCCACCGAGAAAAATGTTTCCACCACCTGCTTGTTTGATGAAGTATATTTGAATAGGTTTTGAATAACAACAGGAAATCCATGAAATTCGAAGTCTTTTTTGATGGTGATTGCCCCCTCTGTACTCGAGAAATCGACATGCTTCGGTTTTTGGATCGGAAGCGAAACCATATAAAGTTCACCGACATCGCATCGCCAGATTTCGATGCCGAAAGCAACACTGGCCTCAACATGGAACAGTTGATGGCAGAGATATACGGACGCCTGCCAAATGGTGAACTCGTCAAAGGCATGGAGGTCTTTCGCCAGCTTTACGGAGCTGTCGGACTCGGCCCACTGTTTGCTCCCACCAAATGGCCTGTGTTGAAACCCGTTTTCGACGGACTGTATACGGCATTCGCAAAAAACCGGCTGAAACTCACCGGCCGCTGTTCTGATTCCGCCTGTTCGGTCCCCTCGACATGATGGGCTTCGATGGCCCGATCCGGGCCATTATCATCGGCGCTCGCGGGGGTGTCGGGCAGGCGTTCGTCGACGCGATCGCTAAATCCAGCAAGCACAACCAGGTTTGGGCAACGTCAACCACGGACACTGCCAACAGCGGCCTGGGTCACTATATCTCCCAACTGGACATCACCAACGAAGCATCGCTGGCCCGATTCACAACTCAACTCAAGACCGAAAACTATGTTCCCAATCTGGTCATCAACTGCTCTGGAGTTCTACACACCAATGAGTACGGCCCAGAACGGTCGTGGCGACATCTTGATATCGACGTGATGCGCAAAGTGTTTGACGTCAACACGTTTGGGGTCGGACTGCTAGGAAAACACCTCCTCCCACTCTTTAAACGGGAAGGTCGCGGTGTATTCGCTAGTCTATCCGCCCGGGTCGGCAGCATCGGCGACAACCGCCTGGGCGGCTGGTACAGCTATCGGGCATCCAAGGCTGCGCAAAACATGATCATTAAAGGCCTCTCAATAGAAGCGGGCATGAAGTGGCGTGACCTGATCTGCGTTGCACTCCACCCGGGAACCGTCGACACGGATCTCTCCAAACCCTTTTCTCGTTCCGTACCCGCTCACAAGCTGTTTGATCGCCATACGGCATGCCAGCATCTCTGCCAAGTGATTGAACAACTCACGCCTGCAGACACCGGACGCTTTCTGGCCTGGGATGGCCAACCGATCGAATACTGAACCCACCAAAGGAACACCCATGTTTGGACTCTTCAAATCGAACCCAAAAAAGAAACTCTCACAAGCGATCGAGCGCAAGCGACAGGAGGCTGTGACGGCCCAGCGTTCCGGGGACATGCGCGCCTTTGCTGAATTGAGCGCGGAAATCACAACCCTCGAGGACGAACTCATCGCCCTAAACACTGGCGACTAAAAGCCATGATGAGCCCAGCCCACATCGCCGTCATCGGCTCGGGAATTGCGGGACTTACCTGTGCCATTCGGCTTCAGAAAGCCGGCGCAACGGTGACCCTGTTTGACAAGTCGCGGGGGGCTGGAGGGCGCGCATGCACCCGTCGGGCAGCCGCCGCCCGGTTCGACCATGGCGCCCAATACTTTACGACACGTGACCCAGACTTTGAAGCGGCCGTGCAGCACTGGCACCAAATGGGCTGGGTTCAGCCCTGGAACGCTCGCTTCGGCCAATGGAAAAACGGTGCCATTGAACGCGAATCGATCACCCAAACCCGATGGGTGGGCACGCCCCGCATGAGCATCATTGGAAAAATGATGGCTCAAACTCTCGATGTTCGACTGCAGCACAAAGTCACGGCCATCACGGCCAATGGCGGCAAATGGTCCCTGACTTTTGACGAGACGTCCATCACCGAACAATTCGATTGGATTGTCCTCACCTGCCCCGGACCCCAAGCCGCAAATCTTCTCCCTCCAGACACAGCGATACGCCGCTCGGCACTCGCCCTATCTTATGAGCCTTGCTGGGCACTGATGGCCTCCTTTGACCAGCCCCTGGCCGCCCCCTTCGATGGTCTGCACCTCGCGCACCCGACGCTCGCTTGGGCCGCTCGAGACAGCGCCAAACCTGGTCGAGACGCAGGCGAACGATGGGTCATTCACGCCCAGCCAGAGTGGAGCCAAGCCCACGTCAATGCATCGGCAGAAGTGGTCACCAGCAAA
>Ga0163180_10001328_pt1 | contig 14160 bp, 28 predicted proteins | sample AtlANTMetagenome_2_FD_109647 | JGI IMG/M metagenome (GOLD analysis project Ga0163180, IMG submission 109647) | Marine eukaryotic phytoplankton communities from the Atlantic Ocean - Atlantic ANT 4 Metagenome | ecosystem: Environmental > Aquatic > Marine > Oceanic | place: North Atlantic Ocean...
ATACATAATACGTTACAAATTAAAATTAAATGTGATAATAATATAAATTAAATAAATATGAATAAAATAGACTTAAAAAATTATGCAGATATAATAGATTTAAAAAATAATGTTGAACAACATATAGATTCATTTTCAGTTGAATATGCTATTGAAAAAGTATATCCTAAACTTATGAAATCTAAAAAGTTTTCAGTTCAAAATGTAATTGACTATATGACAATTAAAATTATGGAATTAGATTCTAAAAAAGAATGGTTAAAAGATGAAGTAGATGAAGAGTACATTGATTAAAAGAAAAAATAAAAAAAATGTTCTATTAAAAATGTCAAAAGAACAAATTGAATTGTTTGAAATAGAATATTGGAAACGATATAATATTGCGCGGTAGAGCAGATGGTCAGCTCGCGAGCCTCATAAGCTCGAGGTCGGTGGTTCGAGTCCACCCCGCGCACCAATAGAGGTAGTCAGGAACGACTGTAGATAAGAAAGCTCAACCATGTATACAATGATGAATTCGAGTGAGTATGGTAGGTTGGAAAGATGATATAAACAGAAAGTAGTGATAGTCGCGACCACAAAATCATTCCTAGTTTCATCCACCTCTTTTTTACATTGGCTAGTAACAATTTACAGCTTCAAGGTGTACCAACGATATTAGTATGTCATCAAGATATTAGGACAGAATGGGCGTAGCATACTATTACACTAGCCAACTTTTGCGAAAATAGCTCAACTGGCAGAGCATTAGATTTCCAATCTAAAGGTTGTGGGTTCGATTCCCACTTTTCGCTCTAACTTTAAATAAATAAAAATGGATTATATAAATAAATTAGAAAAATACTTAAGCAACAAGTATGATAGTATCGTTATAATTAAAGACGATTTGAACAACCCCGACTTAGAATTATCTGAGTGGTATACTGCTGATGATTATACATTATATGTTATGACTAACGATGCTAGAAACATTGATTGGGAAAATGATGTATATTATTATGAACCTCAATTCGATACTATTATGGATAGAATAGAAGAAACATGTCACGATTTAGGTTATGGCAGTGAGGTGAGGATATATATTGACACTGAAGCTTTCTTACCTGAGCAAGAGGTAATTGATTATCTTGAAGAAAATATGGATAGCGTTGATAAAATTCAAAGATTTTAATATGTTAAGAGAAAAACACTTAAAGCTTGACCACGACGATTTGAAAGGTCAAGCGCTTATATATATTATGAGTAGACAAGGTCCTTTAGATGAAAAAATAAAAGACTGGGGGAATATGACTCCCGATTCATTCTTTGGGCCTACTAAAGAAGAAATAGCTAAACAAGTTGAATGTTTAACTAGAAAACAACAGTTATTAAAATACATGTACTCTATAATAGTAAACCATGACTCCTAAAGATTTAGAAAAATTAGCACAATTAGTAGCAGATAAAATCTTACAAGAGTTTGATGCTAGAATACACCAAGACTTTAAACCTATGACTCCAAAAGAATTTTTTGAAGCTGAGGTTGATGGGTTTGGTAATATAAAACATCCTACTAAAAAAGATATGTTGAAAGCTCAACTAATAGATTTAGAAGGTAAACGAGCTAAGTTATTAGCTGACGAAAAATACGAATTATTAATAGAATTAAATGAAATATATGAAAGAATTAAAAAAGAATATGACAAGCTTTAATGTAATGTTAGCTAAAGAGTTTGACCCTATGGAAAGACGACTTGATATTAAAAACTTTATACAACCAAAACTAGATGGTGTTAGATGCTACATAACCAAAGACGGTGCGTTTAGCAGAAACCATAAACCATTTAAAAATTGTAAACACATCACAACTACATTACAATCATTCTTTAAAGATTATCCTGATAGAATACTTGACGGCGAGTTGTACAATCATAAGTTTAAAAATAACTTCAACAAAATTATATCACTTGTTAAAAAGCAAAAGCCAACGCAAGCTGATAAATTTGAATCTGCAATGTATTTACAGTTTCATTGCTACGACCAGTTTATTCAGACTAACTTAGGGTCTTTTAACTCTCCTATTTTATTTCAAAAAAGAAGTGAAAGAATTACAGGATATAAAGAATATTATAAATGGCGTTCAATTAAAACAGTTCCTACATATGAAGTTACTTCAGATACGGAAATAAAAGACTATCATAATGAGTTTAAAGATTTAGGTTATGAAGGTTCAATACTTAGATATAATACTCCTTATGAAACTAAACGAAGTAACAATCTAATGAAAATAAAAGACTGGTCGGATACTGAAGCAACCATTACAGGTTATGTTGAGGGTAGAGGCAAGTTTGCTAACGGTCTTGGTAAATGGTTAGCCGTTGATAAAGACGGTAGAGAAGTTGAAATACCTTGGCCTACACTAACTATTGAAAATAGAAAACAAATGTGGCAAGCTAGAAAAGAATATATTGGCAAGCTATTAACATTTGAATTCTTTGAAAGAACTCCAGCTGGAGCTTATAGATTCCCAAGAGCTAAAACAGTTAGAAACTATGAGTAGTATATCTCTTGCTTTTCTTCTTGGCTTATCGGCTTATGTAGTAGCTTTATTAGGTGATACATTTAAACATAACTTATTGATACTCATACCGATAATGTTTGCATTTGATGCTGTAACAATTTTTACTATTGCAACAATTGTTCAAATAAAATTAACAATAGCTGTTGGCGTTATGACAGGTACTATGCTTAAGGTCATTGTATTTGTAATATATCAAAAATATAGAAGATGATAAATGAAAATATAATTATATTAGGTCTAGGATTAATATGGATTCTAATATGTATAATCGGATTAATATTTAGTAAATGAGTTTAGGTAAACTAATAGTAAATAATAAGACTTATTTAATTAATACCGATGTTTCTCATAAAGTACAAGAAGAAACTATTAATTCAATTCTTAATAGTTATCCTGATACTGAATGGGAATGGTTTGATGAAGTAAAATTTAAAGACGTAATATGAAAAATAAAAAATTAAAATCAATTAGAATAGGTGTAAGGTTTGAATTTAAGCCTTATTTAATTGGTGATATTCCACCAAGCTTTGATAAACACGACAAAAATAAATGGTTGTGGTATAATGATAAAGGAATAACTTGGATTCACAAAATGGATTAATATGAGTAAAAAAATATATAAGCATTTGCTATACACGAACAAATTCGACGTAGCAACAAAATGTAAAGAATTTAGAAAACCAAAAAAGAAAAATAGAAGATGAAGTGGTATAGCCACCCAACATATAAATTTCATTTAAAAGAAATAGACAGCGGTAAGCTAATAGACCCCGACCATATGCCCTATATACAATGGCCAAGAAGTTTGGCTAATTCGTTTGAAAGAGCATGGAATAGAATAGGTATATTAGATTTAAATGATTTATTACAGGAAGGCTATTATTGTTTTTATAGAGCTTGGTTAAAACTTGATTGGAAGATGATTAATGCAGCACCAGAAGAAGAACAAACTGGAATTATAATTAATTATCTTAAAATTAATATTAAAAACGGAATTAAACGTGCCATAGCTCACGATAGAGATACTATTAGGATTCCTGAGGCATATTATAAGTTAAAGCCTCACGGAGCTGCATATGAAGGTAAATATGATTTAAACTATCAAATAGATATATTTTTAACTAGAACATTTGCATCGTTTTTCAATGCACATTATATGGATGTAGTTGATGAAATATCTAATTATAATAATGATAGATTAAATGAACATTTAAATGATGTTATGGATATATTCTTAACTCCATTTGAAAAAGACGTAATATGTATGTTTTATGGTATAGATGAACCATTCGATCGAAAAGTAGGTTTAGCTAGAATAGCTGAAAAATATAAGAAGTCAATTGTATGGATTAAAAAAACAAAAGCTAAAGCTTTACAAAAATTAAAACAAACTGAAGTAAAAGAAATAATTGAAAAATTTTTAGAAAAATAGTATACATAACTAATTTTTTATGTAATATATAATAAGACAATGGAACATAAACATATACTTTACGACATTGAAGATGATGCAATAGATAGAGGCGATGCCACTAATTTATCTGAAGCATTAAGTTATTTTAACATCGATACATCGACAGATGATAAAAAAGATACTGATAACCAATTGCATGGCGATGCACTTTATCATAATATGTATTATAAAGATAAAAAGTATGCAATTAGACAATTAAAAATGAAAAATAAAAAGTGGCACAAACTAACTAATTATGAATATACGAGAAAAATTAAGTAGAATACAATATGAATTTAAATCCAAAAAGTCTCGTTATAATGCTTTTGGTAAGTATAACTTTAGGTCTGCTGAAGATATACTTGAATCATTAAAACCATTAAACGAAAAGTATGGTGTTTATTTTACAGTTAAAGAAAATCTAACTGTTATGGGTGTTGACTTCCCTATAATACATTCAACAGCCGTTATGGTTGATGCTGAATCAGGTGAAACAATTGAAGCTACAGCAATAGTTGGTGTTGATTTGAATGCTAAAGGGCAACAGATGCCACAAAGATTTGGTAGTGCATCCTCATATGGTAAGAAATATGCACTTGGTAATTTATTATTAATTGATGACACTGCTGATGCTGATGCTACAAATTCTCATGGTAGAGAAACATCGTTTAAATCTAAAGTGCAAAATTTAGAAAACAAAATGGCAAATTCTAAAAAGCCTTTAATTAATAAAGCTAATATAGACCAAGCTAAAAAGTTTTTATCTAATGGTGGATTAATGAAAACACTTGAAGATAAATACACAATAACTGAAGAAGCTAGGACTGAGCTTGTAAATGAATAAAGAGGAAATAATAAAGAAACTAAAATCCGACGAAAACTATTATGGTGATTATGGTAAACAGTTTCTTTCTAATAGTGATATAAAAGCACTATTGAATAATCCTCTTGATTTTAAGAAGCCCAGTGAACCCTCTACTGCTTTTGCAATAGGCGGTTATTTTCATACGTGTATACTCGAACCTCATAAACTAGATAAGTATAAAATAATTAACGCAACAACAAGGAATACAAAAGTCTACAAAGAACTCTCTGGCGGCGAGATATGTTTATTAGAACATGAAGCAGATTCTATTCAGAATATGCGTGAGAGAGTCCTTGAAGTTGAATTATTTAAAGACTTAATACAAGAAGGTAAAGTTGATTATGAGGTTCCGGGTGTCACCGAATTAGAAGGAGTGATGTGGAAAGGTAAGGCAGATATTATTAACCACACACAACAACTAATAGTAGACTTAAAGACTACATCATCGATCGATTCATTTCGTTCTAGTGCATATAAATTTAATTATGACAGCCAAGCTTATATTTATTCTAAGCTATTTGGTTATGAGCTAGTGTTTATAGTAATAGATAAAAAAACACATCAATTAGGTTTATATGACTGCAGCAGTGATTTCCTGCAATCAGGACAAAACAAAGTTGCGAGAGCGGCTCAAGCTTATAATGAATTTTTTGGTGATGAGCAATTTGATTTAACACAATTTTATATTTCAAAAACACTTTAATTTAAATTAATTTAATATGGCAAGAACTAGAAAAATGACCTGTGATGTTACAGGTATAACTACAAGTGCAAGAAACTTTTATTCTAATCAATCACATGTTAAAGCTGTAGATAATCTAAGAAGAACTACAGGTGCTAACAAAGATCAGCTTAGAAGATTATTCACTCAAATAAATAGTTATTAATGGCAGGTATTGTAAAAGGAAGTATTAATTTATCTGCAATACCTAAAGATAAGATTATTGATGGTAAGAAAGGAAAGTATTTACCTATTACTATAACGGTTAACGATGAAGTTGATCAATTTAATAATCAAGGACCTATGATTGTTTCTCAATCTAAAGAAGAAAGAGAAGCAAAAGTTGATAAAGTTTATTTAGGTAACGTGCAAGTAGTATGGAGTAATGGTGCATTTCCAGATCCGCCACCAAGAGATGGCCAACCGGCAATGCAAATGAATACTCCTAAAAACGAAGAACCAGATTTACCATTTTAGTATGATAAATGACATCGAGATTAACGGTTTCGATATAGATATATTTAATCAATATAATCTTAAAGTTGGTGAGCAAGAGGGCGTTTGTCCTCTTTGCTCTTCTAACAGGAAACCCGCTAACCAGAAAAAGAAATGTGCATCTTATGACTGGAAACGTGGTCTTGGTACTTGTCATAATTGTAATAGTACTTTTCAGTTACATACATTTAAAAGGAAAAATCCTAATAAAGAATATGTTAAACCGGAACCTATTACAAATACTAAACTAAGTAATAAAGTTATTCAATGGTTTAAACAACGTGGTATATCAGAAGATACTTTGAATAAAATGAAAGTATCTGAAGGATTAGAGTATATGCCACAGACAGGAAAGAAAGAAAACACAATCCAATTTAATTACTTTATTAATAACGAACTAACAAACATAAAGTATAGAGATGGAAGAAAAAATTTTAAACTTGTTAAAGGTGCAGAAAAAATATTTTATAATATTGATTCTACTCTTAGTCATAGATATGTGGTTATTGTGGAAGGAGAGATTGACGCTTTATCTTTTATTGAAGCTGGGATTGATTCAGTGGTTAGCGTCCCAAACGGAGCTACAATTAATAACACTAACCTTGATTACTTGGACAACTGCATTGATTATTTTGAATCAAAAGAAAAAATCATTCTCGCAGTTGATCAAGATGAGGCGGGAGAAAATCTTAAACAAGAACTTATTAGAAGACTCGGAGCGGAAGCGTGTTATACGATCGACTTCGGTAATCACAAAGACGCTAATGAATTTCTTATTCACAATGGGAGCGACATGCTTGCTGGTATCATTAATAATGCTAGCCCCGTTCCTCTTGAAAATGTTTTAACATTATCAGATGTAAGCAATGAATTAAAAGAGTTTATTCAAGAAGGTTTCAAACCCGGTTATCAAATCGGGTTAGAACCTTTTGATGATATATTCTCAACTTATACAGGTCAGTTTATTACAGTAACAGGTGTGCCAAGTTCAGGTAAATCTGATTTTGTAGATAGAATGATTATAGGATATTATTTAAAGTATGGTTGGAAAACAGCATTTGCTTCTCCAGAAAACAAACCAACATTCTTACACGCACATAAGCTTATCCGTAAGATAGGTGGATGGATGCCAAGAGAAACAGATATTGGTTCTGCTAAATGGAATGAAGTAACTAATGTAGTTAACAATAACTTTTTCTTTATAGAAAATGAAAGATATGATTTAGATTCTGTATTAGAAAAAGGTGCAGAGCTTGTGAAGCGTAAAGGTATTAAGTGTTTAGTAATAGATCCTTATAATAAAGTTAAAATGAATGGTGCAAGTAATATGAGTATTACAGATGCTACTATGGAATATTTAACAAGAGTTGAAGCCTTTGCAAAGAAACATGATGTACTTGTTATTGTTGTAGCCCATCCTACTAAAATGTATAAGAAAGAAGATGGTACTATTGACGAACCTAATATGTATAATATTAAAGGTGGTGGTGAATGGTATGATGCTTCTTATCATGGGTTGCTTGTTCACAGAGATTATGAAAAGCAAACTGTAAAAGTAAAAGTTCTTAAAGTAAAGTTTCAAAACTTAGGTGAGAATCAAGCTGAAGCACATTTTACTTGGGATAAAATAAGTGGTAATTATATACCAATAACACAACAAATAAAAAATGAAATGCCATGGGAAGCGGATTAACCGGTAGAGGGAAAAAGAATGCATATAAAATGCCGCCCTACTCAACTAGTATAGAAGAAGAAACATGGCAAAAACATTGTGTTGATAATAATATAAGAATATCACCTTATGGTATCCACCAAGAACCTGGTAAATGGAAAATAGCAATTGCTTTTGGTTTATATAAGAAAGGTGAGACTATAAATTTTTCGCCAAGTGTTTATGATAAACATACTATATGGCCTGAATATTATAAAATGTGTAAATATTATTATGATAAACGTACAAGATGAATACAGAAGCTTATTAGCTGGTGTATTATATAGTGGTAAAGCAAAAGAAGATAGAACAGGTACAGGTACTAGATCTGTATTTGGCAGAATGATAAAGCATGATATGTCGCTTGGCTTTCCATTATTAACAACTAAAAAAATATATTTTAAACATGCAGTTACGGAACTATTATGGATTCTTCAAGGTCGTACTGATATGCATTACCTGCAGTCAAACGGCGTTAATTACTGGAATCCTGATTATGAAAGATCAGGTAGATCTGATGGTACGCTTGGTCCTGTTTATGGGAAGCAGCTTAGGGACTTCAATGGCGTTGATCAGCTTAAGCGAATACTCATCCAAATTAAAGAAGAGCCAAGCTCGCGGCGCATTATGGCAAGCTTATGGAATCCCAACGATCTGGCTGATATGGTGTTGCCACCTTGCCACTATGGCTTTCAAATATATATAAATGACGGTAAACTTAATCTTATGTGGCAGCAACGATCAGTTGATGTTTTCCTTGGGTTACCTTATGATATTGCAATGTATGGTTTATTACTTCAACTGCTGGCTGAAGGGTCTGAATATGCTAAAGGCCAACTTATTGGCTGCTTTGGTGACTGTCATTTGTATAATAACCATATTGATCAAGCCAAACAACAACTTGATAATGATTTTAGGGAATTACCTAGAGTTGATTCTTCTTGCGGAATTAGTATTAACAACGAAGAAGTAATATTACCAGAGTTAGATATGATTGAATTAAAAAATTATAATCCACATCCACCAATTAAAGCTAAATTAAATACATGATAGAACTAAAGAAAGGTAAATATAAAATATACCATATACCCGGTGTTAAGATTGGTTGTACAACTAATATTAAAAAACGTGTTGAAGAAGAACAAGGTTATAAACCTGGTGAATACGATATACTATATGAAACAGATGATATAGTAGAAGCTTCTGAAGCTGAAAGAAATTTACAAAAAGAACTTAAATATAAAACAGATATTAAATTATATAAAGATTTATTCCAGAAAAAAATGAATAAACATAGCTCATCGCAAGCAACAACAACATTTAAAATATCGCCCAGTGATATTAATGCTGAATTTTTAAAAGATATTACGTTAGAATTACCTGAAGGTATATATGAATTAAATAATGAAGATTATATTAATTGGATATTAAGTAATGTACACGCAAGTCAGTTTGGTCCTGGTACGTGTTATATTTATAATAAAGCTTTTACTAAAGCATTTAAACCTAATAGCACATCAGCATTTAATAAGATAAGAGACTGGGCTAAAGATCGTAACCTTTATCAAAAAGGTGATAGCAAAACTCAGTATGTTAAATTAATGGAAGAAGCAGGAGAACTTGCACAAGCATTATTAAAACAAAACAAATCTGAAATAAAAGATGCTATTGGTGATATGGTAATAGTACTTGCTAATCTTTCAGAACTTGAAGGATTTAAAATTGAAGATTGCATTGATGAATCATTTAATGTAATATCTAAAAGAACAGGTAAAATGGTTAACGGAACATTTGTAAAAGATGAGTAAGATAAACGACAAAATAATAAATCGCGTAATTGAAAAGATTCAAAAACGTGCTGAAGCAGGTTACAAAAAGTATGGTGTAGGTTTAGATAAAGATGATCAACCATTAGACGCTTGGCTTAATCATTTACAAGAAGAGCTTATGGATGCCGCTAACTATATTGAAAAAGCTAGAGCTGTATTGTTTGAAGAAAATAAAAAAATAAGTAAGTATCCTGAATCTAGTTGGACGTCAGATACAACAGATAAAAACTGGGATATTACATATTAATATGGTGAGACGTAAAAGTAAAAAGAGAGGTCCTGTACAAGCTAAAAAAATATCATATGATGGTATTAATTTTGCTTCAGGCCTTGAAAGATATACTTATATAGCCTTGAAAAAAAATAAATTGTTTGAAGGATATGAAAATGAAACATTTGAATTGATAACTTCATTTCAGTTTCCTAATACAAGTTATGAAAAACAAGCTAATGGTAAAGGTGAATATATAAATAGAGGAATTAAAAAAATATTAGGAATAAAATATACACCAGATTTTATTGGTAAAGATTATATTATAGAATGCAAAGGCAGACCAAATGAATCTTTTCCATTAAGGTGGAAACTTTTTAAATTATGGCTTACGAAAAACAATATTGGAAAGATACTTTACAAGCCTCAAAATCAGAAAGAAGTAGATCTAACGATAAGTTTGATCAAAGAATCAAGAAGAAGAAAGAGGCGGAAATGATGTATAGAAGACGTAAAATAGATAAAGAAATTAAAAAATTAATTAAAAGAAATCCTATAAGGTATAAAGATATATTAAACATACATGAACGATACGGAATTTAAAGACACTGAAATACCTTCACTTCGACATCATTATATCGAAAGAATAAAGTTTCATATGAAAATGTTAAATTATTATTTAAATGAAAATAGCAGGCTGGGAAATTAGTTTAGGATTATATCCGGGTGTATTAGTAGGTGTACGAAGTTATCCTGAGGAAACATTTATAGAGCATGTATTATATGTGCCTTTTGTAGAAATATGTTTAACAATGCATTATGAATGAAGAAAAAATAAAAGAATACGTTTTAAAAAATTATAAACGATTATTTTCAAAAAAGAAAGTAATTAGAGATCAGCATGGTAAAGTTATTAGAAGAATAATGGAACCAATTGATCCTATCATTACTATTAAAGAAACACATATTGAAGTTAAAAACAACAAGGATGCAAGTCCTATAATACTTAGTAAAGATGTACAAACAATTATATGAAATGTTATTAAAATCTGCTGAAGCAGATAAAGCAAAAGCAATGCTTAGTTTAGATTTGTTAAGTAATAAAGCTGCAGGTATAGGTGATCATTCAACTGATGATTATTATAAAAATGCAGAGCAAGCATTACAAATGTTAGTTGATGCTGATGATAGAATAAATACTTTAACAAATTATTTTTTAAAAAATGAAGGAAGCTAGGCTAATAGAAATGCGTAATAAAATAGAAGTGCTGGGCAACTCTATGAATAGAATAGTACAAGAGTTACATAACTTAAAAGATTTAGCTGTAGGCACAATGATGGTTACAAAAAAATTACCGGGTTATGCTGAAGCTCTTGAAGAACTTAAAAAAGAAAATACAAAAGAACCTGAAAAAGAAGATAAAAAATAATGGGATTATTTGACGAAAGAATACCTTATAAACCTTTTGAATACCCTGAATATTATACAGAAGGTTGGCTTAAACAAGCTCAAGCTTTTTGGTTACATACTGAAATACCAATGTCAAGTGACGTTAAAGACTGGAATGAAAAACTAACTAAATCAGAAAAAAATTTAGTTGGTAATATACTTTTAGGATTTGCACAAACAGAATGTGCAGTATCAGATTATTGGACACAAAAAGTTGTAGGCTGGTTTCCTAAACACGAAATACAACAAATGGCAATGATGTTTGGTTCACAAGAAACAATACATGCTGTAGCTTATTCTTATTTAAATGAAACACTTGGTCTTGAAAACTTTGAAGCATTTTTACACGAGCCTGCAACAGCTGCACGGTTTGATAATCTTGTTAGTTATAATGGGACTAACCCTGTTGGTATTGGTAAGTCACTGGCTGTATTTTCTGCTTTTGCCGAAGGGGTTTCTTTATATTCTGCCTTTGCTGTTCTTTATTCTTTTCAGTTACGTAATTTGCTTAAAGGTATTGGGCAACAAATGAAATGGAGTGTAAGAGATGAATCGCTTCATTCTAAAATGGGATGTCAATTATTTAGACATATGTGTAAAGAAACTAAAGGATTACAAGATGACTGTTATGAACACGTTATTAAAGCGGCAAAAACAATGCTTAAAGCAGAAGAAAGATACATTGACAAAATGTTTGAACAAGGAGATATTGAAAACCTCAAAGCATATGATCTTAAACAATTTATCAGGAAACGTCTTAACGAAAAAATTGTTGAGCTCGGTTACTCAAACAGCGGGAAGTACTTTGAATATGACGAAGTGGGAGCGAGCGATCTGGACTGGTTCTACCATCTTACCGGCGGGCACACTCATACTGATTTCTTTTCTATTAGGCCGACTGATTATTCAAAAGCTAACGAAGGCGAAGACTTTGAAGATATTTGGTAAAAACAATTAATTATGAAAAAAATTTTAATATTATTTTTAGCTATAAGTTTTTATAGCAACGCACAATTTACACAATGGGATTATAATAATAATTATATGTTTGATAATTTATATTATCAAAATAATTTAAATGATTATCAAAGAGAAGTTATTATAGTAACAGAACCTATTTATAATTATAATTATAATTTATTATATACTTATCCAAATAATAGTACAACTATAATATATAGACGTACTAATAGATGCAATAGATGAGAGTTTGTAATGTCTGTAAGAAAAAGAAAAAAGATCATAAGTTTAAACATGCAGGTAAGAAAACATGTATGCGTTGTGAGTTTAGATGGAAAAGATCTTTTATGCGTTTATTAGTACAAGATAGAAGACTTACAGCAAAAGAAAGAATTGCAAATAGATTAGGATATATGGGCACAGCATTTATTATGATGTCACCATATTTATTAGCACACGGTAATATAGGTGTTACAACTTATATTATAGGTGGAATATTATCTATACCTCAAGTATGGGTTGCAAAACAGTGGAATTTAGTATTAGTAAATTTAAATGTATCAATAGGATATTTAATATATTATTTAAATGTGGAATAAAAACTGGAAAAAAAATAAAGATTATCCTGCGTGGGGTGATACAGATATATATAAGAAAACAATATCGGGTGGGTATTTAATTAATGGTGAATCACCTCGTGATGCATATATGCGTGTTGCTAAAACTATAGCAAAGCGTTTATATAAACCAGAACTTGCAGATAAGTTTTTTGATTATATATGGAAAGGGTGGTTGTGTTTAGCATCACCTGTATTGTCTAACACAGGATCAGACAGAGGTTTACCTATAAGTTGTTTTGGAATTGATGTTGCAGACAGTATACAAGATATAGGAAATAAAAATTTAGAAATGATGTTGCTTGCAAAACACGGTGGGGGTGTAGGTATCGGAGTTAATATGATTCGTCCTGCCGGTGCTAAAATTACAGGTAATGGAACTTCAGATGGCGTTGTCCCTTTTTGCAAAATATACGACTCAACTATATTGGCGACCAACCAAGGTTCCGTTAGAAGAGGAGCTGCAAGCGTTAATATCAATATTGAACACAGTGACTTTCTCGAATGGTTGGAAATTAGAGAGCCTAAAGGAGATGTCAATAGACAATCTCTTAACCTGCAGCAGTGTGCTGTCGTTGGCGATAAGTTTATGCGAAAGCTTGAGCTTGGAGACGAAGAAGCAAGAATCAAATGGTCAAAGCTTATCCAAAAGCGTAAAGCAACTGGAGAACCATATATCTTGTTTAAAGGAAATACAAACAAAGCTAATCCAGAAGCATATAAGAAAAACAGTTTAAAAGTACATATGACTAATATATGTAGCGAAATTGTTTTGCATACAGATGAATCACATAGTTTTGTTTGTTGTTTATCTTCGCTTAATTTAGATAAATATGATGAATGGAAGAATACAAATTTAATTTACGACGCAACATGGTTCCTGGACGGTGTGCTAGAAGAATTTATTCAGAGAGCAAAGAATATGAAGGGATTCGAGAACTCTGTACGCAGTGCGGAAAAAGGGAGGGCACTTGGACTTGGTGTCCTTGGATGGCACAGCCTATTACAAAAAAGAGGAATCGCTTTCGAAAGTTTATTAGCGCAATTCAAAACGCGAGAAATATTTTCAAAAATAAAAATAGAAACTGAACGTGCCTCAAGAGCACTTGCTGAAATATATGGTGAACCGCTATGGTGTGTTGGTACAGGATTTAGAAATACACACTTAAGATCTATTGCACCAACAGTTAGTAACTCAAAACTATCAGGTAATGTTTCAGCTGGTATTGAGCCGTGGGCTGCTAATATATTTACAGAGCAATCTGCTAAAGGAACATTTATTAGAAAG
>Ga0163180_10001329_pt1 | contig 14158 bp, 5 predicted proteins | sample AtlANTMetagenome_2_FD_109647 | JGI IMG/M metagenome (GOLD analysis project Ga0163180, IMG submission 109647) | Marine eukaryotic phytoplankton communities from the Atlantic Ocean - Atlantic ANT 4 Metagenome | ecosystem: Environmental > Aquatic > Marine > Oceanic | place: North Atlantic Ocean...
ACAACAAAAAAATAATAATTTCATTGTTAAAAAAAATTAAATTTAAGAAATACAATAAAATTTGGAAAAAAAAATTTTTTTAAAAAAAAAAACAAAAAACCTAAAAAAGGGGCAACCCTCCCCCCCCCCCCCCCCCGGAGGAAAAAAACACGGTTGCAATAATACTCTCGAGAGATAGATAGACACACACACAGAGACACACACACAGAGAGAGAGAGACACAGACAGAGAGAGAGAGAGAGAGAGAGAGCGTCTCGTTTCGATTTTCAAACGTGTTGCGCGATTCCTACGCGAAAAAAAAAGGAGCAGTCATCGACGCCAACGACATCTCTCGACGAAGGAGGGAGGACCAACAGACACCATGACCGCAGAGAACGAAGGTGCTGCTGCACCGTCTAATAATGGTGAACAAACCACACACAACAAAACGACAAACAAAGTCATCAAATACATAACGTTGGGTAGTGAAACGTACAACATCCACGACATCGTCTCCATGAAAGCCCCGGAAGGAGAGAAGCCATACATTGCAAAAATTTTACGCTTCGACGTGCACGACGAGAAGGACAAGAAGAAAACATCAGACAAGAACAATAAAAAGAGACAAACGGACGAAGAAATAGAGAACATAGCGGATAAAGTAAACGTGCACGTGTCGTGGTACTATCGACCGGAAGAATCAGCTTCCGGACGGAAAGCATTCCACGGCGAATACGAGTTATTCGCGAGCGATCACACGGATTGGGTAAAAGCAAACACGATTGAAAGTAAAATCCATGTGTACACTTTAGCAGATTATCAAGAGTTGGAATCGGTCAACGAAAATGCTTTCTTCTGCAGGTTTTCGTACAAAGCAGCCACGAGTGAGTTTAAACCCGATCACGTGCAAGTGTTTTGTAAGTGTTCGATGCCGTATAACCCGGATTTGTTCATGGTCGAGTGCGGAGAATGCAAAGAGTGGTATCATCCAGAGTGCATCAACACGTCGAAAGAGGAGTTGGTTGAGAAATTAAAAGGCGATTCGGAGTGGTTTTGTGACGAATGCGTCCACAAGCACAAGCGGGCGAAGACAACTTAATTACGAGAGAATTATTCAAAGACAAAAATATGAGCGCGACATCTTCCCTCACACACTTTGATATTTTTTTATTATTACGTATTGAAAACACTCCCCCCATAAAAATTTAAGAGCGCGCTATCTTCATTCACTCTTTTTGCATACTACTTGAATATATAGAATTAAATGGAGCCGACGGACGATACTAGGAATGCTCGTCTGTCAAAGCTGATCGATCAAAGCAGAGCAGAGCTGGACCAGTTAGAAGCGCAGATTGCATCGTGTTCTTCCTCGTGTTTTCCTTCCTCATCATTTTCGAGCTTGAAACAGTTGCTTCGTGAACTCGAAAAAGAAGAAGAAGAAGAAATAGAAATAGAAGATGAAGGGAAAGAGAAATCATCGTTCAAACCTCCGAAAGGTGCTGTCAGGATACCAGGCATGGAAGCTGGAGGCGCATTGGGGAAAGAGTTCCTACAGAATTTGAAGTTGAAGAACAAGGGAGGAAATGGAGAGGAAGAGGAAGAGGAAGAGGAGGCAGCGAAACCGACGGCGTTTGCAAAACCGACGTGGATGATTGAGTTAGCTGCGAAGAAAGCCGCCGCGCGGGCTAGAGAGGAGGAAGGAGCTTAAGCTATCTATAAGTATGAATGTATTTATTAACACGCTCTTTTCTAAAACTAACCTACGAAAGCTATATACTACTATGTACACGCGTCGTCTTACCTGAAAAATGTATTTGCGACAGACAAAGGTCCTTCGATGGACACCGCGAGTATCCGGGAAATTCCAGATATCGCTCCAAATACGCTTCCTTCTGCCATACCAATTAAACCTCTGCATTCGAGTCCGGTGATTGGATTCTGAATTATATCCATGACTGCTTTACATACAGAGTCAACCACTCGCCCGGAATAACACGTGGGAAGAGTATTGCTGTCGACATTTGAGGGTGGTGATGATGATGATGATGATGATGATGATAAGATGTGACGGTTTCGTAATGATCTGCGCCGTTGGTTTTCTAAGTAATCGAATTCTTCTACCCAGCCGTCTGCAATCGATTTGATGCGATTTAAAGCAGTCAAACCAGATCTGCCGAAAGCAAAAGTAACGCGAGCGAAGGCCTTCAAACCATTACCTTCGCTCAATTCATGCACCGCATGCCGCGTAGACTCCACCAAACGCGCGGGATCGCCCAACAAAGCATTGTGCTTTATCAAATCACGAACTCTACCAGCCGCTTGGTTTTTTACATGTCTCTCTAAAGCCTTCAAAACTTCATCCGGAAAGGCAAGCGCTTTCTGATTCTTGAAACCGCTCAAAGTAATTTTAGCCCGTTCAACCGCGGCTAGCTTCGAGAACAGAAAAGGGACAAACGGCAATTCTGTGAATGAAAGCACGATTGGCACATCGGAAATAGAAAGTTTATCAATTCGAAACAACACGGCATCTTCTATGCGTTTGGATCTTTTACTCTTCACATTCCTATTTCTTTCCATTTTGAGTCTGGTCTCTAGTTTTGGTTTTTCCAAGACGTCTAGCGATTGGTCGCACTCTGTGATGAAGCCTGGAACTTTTTTCAGCAAAATTTCCGGCAAATCAATACGAACGGGAGCAACATCAACAGTCACGCGAGAGCCAGAACGTGCGCCATGACGTGAAAATATGCGACCATTTATTTTGAGTGTAATTGCATTTCTTGCAGAGGTGAAGTAAGTGGCCCCTATGTTCGCCGTCCTCATCTCAGCATTCGGAATGGAGAGAAGAATCGGTGACTCATTCTCTTCTCTCGAGATCGATGTATTGATTTCGATTCTTTCAACAATAAGATCACCTAGTACGTTCGCGTCGTGGTCCTTGCAGTTCTCGGACATCATTACAGAAATGCCGTGTATTCTACCATTCACCAACTCTGTCTTTTCGTATCGAGCAGAAAGGCCGATTGATGCAACTTTGATTCGGAAATTCTCCAAAAAGAAAGGTTTTGTTCTCATAGCCAACGAAGATGGCGTTGCCTCCGACAATAGCGACACGGACGACGATAGTAACGGAGAGAATGGTGCCGTTGAAGAAGATGAAGGCCTCCTCACTAACTTGGGTGGGGGTGACGTCTGAAACATATCCGTCACTCCTGGTAGTTCTTCTTTTTCGTCGTTGACATCATCATCGTCTCGATTTACGAAGTGCTTCCCTGCAATAACATCGATGTTATAGCACCCATCTTCCTCAGATTCGTTAAATTGAACCGAAAAATGTACGTTGTCTTTCGTCTGGTCTAAACTGAGAGCTCGCGAACATCGACACCACGCTGTTGAGGCTGTGATTTCATCGGACCAGTTCCACCTCTCCTGAGCAGATGACGCTGGTCGTATACGAACACGCGGAACATCCTCAATATCTTTGCTACTTTCCTCTTTTCTCCCACTGCCACTGGCGATATCGCTCGTGCCGTCGTTAGAAGGTTTTTTACTTCGCACGTGTGCCGTATGTCCCGGCATAAGGATAATCCCATCGGACTCTTCAAAATCAGACTCCTTAAATGCTATGATACACTTCGTAGAATTCGTTATTGTCCCTTTCGGACGCACAAAAATGTGCGCACATCCCCCGTCCGAGTCATCGTATATTGTCGTGACAACATAGCAATAATAAGGTTTGACGTGTACTATTTTGAACTTCCCAGATGCTGTCGCAAGTTTAAATGGGTCTGATGCATACTCCCCACACCCTAATGTGAATATACCAAAGTCGCTTTCCCTCCTATGCTGTCGCGAATCGCCAAGTATTCTGGGGTACTCCGATGTATTGTTCGTCATCGCCAAAATGCTGCGTTCAGAGGATGAAGAGGGTAAAGTATAACGTGAATCAGATGAAAATCGAGATAAATGGGAGTAAACTCCGGCGGAATATACACCAAAATCATTCGGAGATGTCGATTGGAACCTGGTACTCAATTTGGTTCGAACTGGTGTCGATGTGAATGAGGATTCTAAATCGGAAGAGGAAAACGGCGCGGAACGCATTCGAGTAAAGAGCGCTGCCTTCGAAGATGCATCAGATTCAGCAGTATATTCAAATGTCCTTTCTGTCGCGCCCATTATTCTCATCTCATTGAAACATTTAGATGGTGGCGTTGGGGGACAAACGATAGTATTTGCGCACGATTCATCGAGTGAATCTAACTTCCCTCTGTATCTCCCGCTGGCAATGCTTTTTATGTCTGCATATTTAAGTGTGAGTGACTGCGTCGTCAAATTCGTCAACGTCATTGCACACGTGATTGATACAACTCTGGAGCTCGTATTTTTGTCCAAGTACACGGAACATTCCAAAGTAGTCACATCTTCGTCATTCTTTTCACTCGTATTTCTACGAACGGACGGCGATGCATGTCTGAATACTTTGAGTGGATTTCGTCGTCGTGACAAGTTCGAAAATGTGGGGATGTATATGGAACTTCTCGTGCAGACGTATCCCAGAGGTACAAACGACAACATAGCTGCGTCTAAGACATCTTCAGACTCTTCAACTATCGCTGTCGATCGCGGAGCAACGACAAAAGAAGAAAACTTCCGGTTTCCAGATAAGAAACTTGCCTTAACTGGTACCGGCAGAAGATTTCTCAGCTCTAAGGGCGTCACAAAAGCAATCGTCCGCGTGACTGATTCTTCGTCGGACGATATCACAATTGCGCATCGTCTCGCATTTACTGGTATGAACGAATCGATGGAATTAAGGGAGATTTCATCACTCGGCAACGAAGAAAAATCACTCTCGCCTTCGAATTTCCAAACGAACGAATCTAAGCTAGCGAGCGATAATGGGAGGTATTTACGCTCTCCCGCCTTAATCGGGCCAAACGTTGATTTCCCGGCAAAAGATAGCACCACTGACTTCAACGTCGAGTTATGAACGACAAGATTCGAGCGCAACACAACTTCCCTTTGTTTCACTGCATTTTCGCGAAATCGAATCTCCGCTACTAACGAACACGAGTCTCCTTCTGCGCCGCCCCAGACTGATTTGGGCAACGCTGCGCATTTTCGGGCTTTAGATTCCAAATTATCCAACGATAGATAATTTCGCACTTCTGAGGCATTGGGCAGGCGGATCTTCAAGCCAATAACAGTCGGATGCTGTGATGTTGACGATCCAGAGAGTCCACATTTGTATTCATTATTCATTTCCGATGAAGACTGTGGCGAATATATGTCACCTCCCCGTCTCTCTATATATTCAGATGCATCATCTTTCCACGAATCTCCGTAGCGAACCGCAACCTCTCCGTTCGAGATACACGTTCCTCCTAATGACGTATCTTTATTCGTCAGCATTTCGTAGCTAAGATCTACACCGGAAGAATTTTTCAGCCAAAAGCACTGGAAGGGCTCCACTTTGCGAAAATCTCGCGCTTGGACAGCAGATCTCAGCATGCCACAATTTATTATTGCATTGGAGACTGCTAATGATTCAAGTATTGCTTTGTGAACTACGAAATCAATTGGAGAAATTGTCAAGCTGAACGATTTACTCGCAGTTTCTACGGTACTTTTGAATGCAACTGGCTCCACGGCGAATTCCCACATGCGTCTCAATGTGTCATATGTGCCCCCACAGACCTCAAAAGATACAGATAGTGAAAGCGGATTGATTTTGATTTCTTCCATTGCGTGACTGACATGTTGTGATTCAAGAGGTTCTTCTTTTCTCTTTGTGCACAACGCGCTTATATTCATTAAAGAAGCGTAAGAAACCGGGACCGGATGTTCCATACTATATCGATCATCATCGATACGCACGCTGATGTGACGGATACGAAGTTTAGCAGAATTTGGTATATTTTTCGCGACACAGTTCACATTATCTCCGTCTCCAGTTTCGCTGTTGCTGACGAATTTTTCCATACCGCGCATTGATGCCAAAGGTGATGAATATGCTGATGATAGAGATGAGAGTGGACGATCGACTTCTTTCTCCGGGGAGGGAAGCACCGCACCTCGTTTACAAACTCTATCAAACTCAGAGATGACGTTCTTGGAGAACGAATCTAAGATACTAATATGGGTTGATGTCAATCGAACTTCAATGGGCGCAACGTCGACGTTCAACTCATCTAGATCCTCTCGTCTCTCGACGTGAATCGATTTTACGTCAAGTAATCGACTCGATGTTCTTGATACTCTAACAGCCTCTTGCGCACCATATTTACTCTTACCGACGCATACATACCCGTCCTCAATGACAACATCAACTCCAGACATAAAATTCACCGACGCACCAAAGTGAGCGATTAATACAGTGCTCACTGAGTCAATCTTCCACGGTACTGTTATGGACCATTTTCCAGAAAATGATTTAAAATCAGTGGTAGTCATTACATTTACGCTGGAAATAGATGCCGACTGAGAATACCCGTCCTCTGTCGTTAAAATCAAATTGATTTCGTTCATCTTCATGTATACTTCACTTGTAGTCGAAACTGGAATAGTAGTTAGTTCAACACCGCCTGGGATATCTAAAGAGACGGAATCGGCATTTTTGCACTCAGAAAGCGAACACGCCACTGAAACTCGTTCGAGTTTGACCGTAACGACTGAATTTGATTCTGTAACTTCCAAGACTGCTCTTGAAACAAAGTCCACGCAAGGAAGAACATCGTCGATACTCAAAACGCGTCGCGTTGGTAAATTTTCCCAACGTATGGGAGATGCATCCAGTTTATATGATGATGGAGCGTGCTGTGATAGTAAAGAAAAACTTCCCCGATTCGAATCGGAATGAGTTTCTGTCGATGCCGAAGTGAATTTTTGAATTGTAGCAATACAGTCATGTAGAGATGCGTCAACCTCAACCCCGACAATAGATCCATGGATGCACACATTTTCATCTTTGCGCTCTGCTCTCGATATTAAAATATCTGAAACAGATGCTATTGTGTTTCTTTCACAAAGCATTGAAACTGAATCAATTTTTAAGACGGACCAGGCTATTGCCTCTTCCATTATAATGGTAGATGCTGCATCAAAAGCGAAACCCTTCACTTTGACTTGTAACCAAAAATCGGACTGATTATCATCATTATAACATTTTTCATTCTCATCGAGAACTTTTATGTCAATGTCAGGTAGAGAGATGCTGGCGTCCAGTATAATCGGAGGCGCAATCATCGCAGAAACTTTGAAAAGTTTGTCAGAATGCCAGTTCGACACATCCATTTTCTTCACCTGCATCTGTGAAAGAACGTCAGATAGCATGGAAAGACTCTCAATAACTGCAGGTGAAAAAACTAAGGAGATGGGGTCAAAGCGCTGAACTGCAAATCTCTGCGTACGATTCACCGTATTTTCCTCCGAAATAATTGAAGCGCTCCAATCATTCAAGATGAGGGTCTTGCTGCCTGAAACGTTTGTTCCGATGTACACGTTGTCAACTGCAAACGAACTTTTTACCGTTCCTGCTATGTTCTCTAATTCATTTAATGATGCAATATCAATTTCTATTGCAGATTCTAGTAGATTATTCATATAAGTGTCTGTTCCTACGAGGACATTGATTTCATCGTTCTCGTCCATTACAATACCACCAGAAGTCGATATTAATCTATCAAAGCCAGCACAAAGCAAAGGTTCTCTGGCTTCATCGTTCACTAAACACACTGACAAACCTTGTAAACTAATATCCATTTGTTTGGCGTATTCTCTAGCCTCTACCAATGCTTTAACCGTTTGTAAACGAGAAGTCGTATTCAATTTCAAGGCTTCACAAAGCGGGAACAGAGTAGCACTCAATCTATTCGCGAAAAGCGAGCTCTTTGGAACTTTGTTTGCTGCAAACTGTAAAATTACGTCCAAAGATACCGGATCAATTGCAACTTTTAACGGAGCGACGACGAGGGATGTTCTGTTTTGACCTTTAGTCGTTTTAAGAGTGACTGACGCTTGTTTATGGTTGTCGTTCCCTCGGAGAATTTCTGTCTTCTTGTCACCTGATACTACGTATGCAGAAAAATTTTGCAAAACAATTTTGAAATCAGAAATTCTGTTTTTCTTTTGATCATTGGATTCCTCCTCCTCACTGAAACAAACATAAACTTTCTCGTATACTAATTCTATGCACTTATCAGCCCCAAAGTTATCTTGCAGTCGAACGGCAATTTTTGGTATCGCTACTTGGAAAATACAACCTGTGTCCTCAAGAATTTGTTGGTGCAGCTTAATGCGCACAGATTGCCTAAGTTTATTCAACTTCGATCGTTTATCTCGTCGGCGTCGTTGTTCTCGTTGATGCATGTGTTCGATGGTTGTGAATGACAATTTTGTTGCTACAGATGCGGTAGCTTCCAAACCTCGCTTTAGTCTTCGCCGCAAATGAAGGCCCGTCAGTGTAGAAGATGACTTCAAGCCAAGACTAGCAAACATTTCTTCCTCCTCGGCGTATTCTGCATCATCGTATTCATCCATTTCATCATCAGTATCATCGATACTATTGTCCTTGTCCTCTGCGCCAGTCGCATCGTATGACGAAGAAGCGCTGATGGCATCTTGAACTATTTCTGATAATCTCCGAGAAGTTATCGCCTCCGTCGTCTTCTTTGACGGGCGATTAGGTATTGACTTCGCGGACTTTCTTTGTCTTCTCAAGGCCGCACGTTTTGCATACTGCCACCACTCTTTCCAGTTCTTTCCATCCTTAATCAATGGCCTTTTTGCGAATGCATATTCTATTCTCCTTTTCCAAACCTTTACTGCAGACTCTAAATGGGCAATCGAGATGAGCTGAGCAGGTGTTAAGGCTAGTTGAATCGCGTCTTCGTTCAAAGTTACAATTGCAGCGGTGAAACCCCGATTCTTCTTACGTCGAGAAACTCTGAGCAACAAAGTGGTGTTATCAATTCGTATCAAGTTTGATGAAGGCGATCCTTCGGACAAACGCTCTCGAAAATGTGATGGAATCGTGTGAAAAGGGTGTTCCGGGAACCAGCCCCTCGGCGTCCAATGATCGCAATCTAAAGCGATGCGGAATCCAGTCACGTCTATCGATTTAACTCGCGTTTCCATAAAATCAGCACTTGATACTTGATTATACAACGCGCTCGCAATCTCTGAAGAACCGCTACCAGTATTGTCATCGTCCGGATTCATAATGCGCAAGCAGTCCAGGCATACGGAAATTTCTGAAAGATGTTTCGTGTCGCCGTCGTGATTGTCGTCCGTCTCATCTTTGTTTGGTTTTGGCGATATATCTTTGAACGTGATAGTCAAATCCTTTAGCTCTACGTGCACGCTCGCAAAGAGAGGCGCCCAAATAGCCATCAACGCGGGATCTTCCTGAATTGATACGATGTCATCTATACTCTTCTGAAGCTTTCTTCTCGCGATATCTTCTGCTTCCAAGGAAGACGCCACTGCACCAAACGCTTGGAACCAATCGTCCTCTTCCCTTGGAGAGCACTGTAGCACGACACCGCTCACTCGAATATTTATGGGATGCTTTCGAGCATACCACGTTTTCCAATCCACAGACAGAGATAACCTTCTGATTGTTCCTTTCGTGATGGAAAACGGTAGTTGTAACGAAGAGTCGTTGTTCAAATTTGAAGCATTTAAGCATATGTTTTCCAAATTTACGTTCCCAGACCACACAGAAGTCGACACAGACGTCCTGCTTAAACCGACGATGTAGTCACGGAGGATTCGTTCCAATATTGGGGCTACGATGTAATTCATTTATGTGCGTCGTGTGCTTTCAATTTTCGTTGTGGTTGATTTCAATTTTGCAGTACATTCTCTTTTTGCGCGCTCTCACTCACTCGCACTCACTTGTTGTCCATGTTGTTATATGAGCGAACAATGTCCTTCTTTGTCTTATGAAGACTCAAACATTATCGCGCGCATTGTGTTATCGCGTGTCAAAACACGGAACGAAAGTGCGCTCCAGAAAGAGAATATGAAAGTTTTCGTGGAAAAATTGTGCGGAGGTACTTTTTTTTACCTTGTCTAGTACTTCAAAATACTGTGAGATAAGTGATTAAAATTTTACTTTCATCTTCGATCTGTCGATAGTAACGATGCCTTCTTTCGTGCGAAGAGTCGGGATGTCAAAACCTATACCTTTCGCGCAACTGATCTCACGCCTGAGCACTTCTTCCTGCATAGCTCTCAACTTTCTCTCGGATTCGTTATAATCAGCCGTTGCTTTCGAAAGCTGCGTCTCGAGCATGCGAATCTTGCGCACGTCGCTCTCTCTAGATTCTCGTGCGTTGTACTTAAGTTTCCATTTTTCGGAGCTTGCGTTCGCAGACTCTGTGGTTAACCGCTCCTCTTCGATGATATCGCGGTGAACGGTTTTCATGTGCTCCACATAATTTCTGTGTTCCTTTCGCAGATTTGAAATAAAATCTCGGTGATTTTCGCTTAATTTTTCCTTCTCGAGTGCATTCACCGAGCGCTCCGCGCTTATTTGGTCATTCAAGGCTTGAATTTTGCTTAAAAGAGCCGATTCACGAGCGTTACTCTCGTCAACGTCCGATTGGTGAGCCATCTTCACCTCTTCCAATGATTTTGCCCATGCTTTGTTCTCAGATATGCGAATATTTTCGAGTCGACTCTCGAGCGCACGCAACGATTCCTCGAGGTTATTCTGATAGCTCGTCGTGATTTGTTTCGTCTGACTTTGAAAATAGACTTCCATGCCAGAAATTTTCGCTTCGTTGGCACGAGCGCTCTCTTCAAGCTCTTTCCGTAAGTTGGAAACTGTTCCTTCATGTGAGCGATTCAACTGCGCGATAGTTTCCTCTCTATCAGATTCAATTTCACGAATAACTCTTTCCTTCTCCGCGTTCATGTCCACCAATTTTCTCTCGTGTACAGTAATCATATCTTGCATCTCCGCGTCGTGAATATTTTTCGTCGCTTCAATGGCTTCGTCTATTTCTCGTGATAGTCTTCTCGTGAAATCTTCGTTCATCATGCGCGTCTTGTTTTCAAATGCGAGATCCGCTTTCCTCTTTTCCGAATCGAGTACTTTTTCTGCGTCTATCAGAGCACTCTTATGAGACCGCTCGAAAGAAACACACAACGCTTCTTTTTCTTCGTTAAATATGTCGCGCGCTTCACGAAGTCGAGTGTTCATTTCTTCCTTTACATTCCGCACTGCTTCATTTGCTCGCTCATTTTCTTTCTGTAAACTCAGAATTTCCTCCCTAAAATTCGTTTCTCGCGCTCTGGACGCTTCAGCTTCGAGTGACATCGTTCTCCGTTCGGCATTGAGTCTGTTGACTTCAGAAACATGTGAAGTTCCAAGTTCTTGGATTGTGTGTTCAAACTTAGAAGCTTGAGACTCGTGCTCTCGAAGCGCTTGCGCGAGCATTTTGTTTTCTTCATTCGCCTGACGCAGTTTCTCTGTCATTTCTTCGTTTGCGAGTGCAGATTTTCGCTCAAAATCCTTTTTTTGCATTTGTAAGTGTTCATGTCGGGATGTCAAAGCATCTTCGAGCGCACATTTGTGTTGCTTTTGCAAAATTTCTATTTCTGATTCGTGCTCTCGGCGAAGTTTCGAGTCGAGTTGAAAAAGCTCCTCTTTGTGTTGTTTCGAAATAGCCATAGAGTTTTCGCGCGTCTGAACGTGTCTCAGCTCAAAATCCGCGTTCGTACTTTCTAATTCGCGCGCCCGCTTCTCTTCATTTTGTAGCGCGAGGCGTGTCGCCTGCAATGCGTCTTCAAGTTTACATAGTTCTTCGTTGACTCCTCTTTTATCACACACAGCCGTTTCAAGGCGTCGTTCGAGCGTTTCAATAACACTTAATTGCTCTGCATTCTTCTTCGCACAACCTTCACGAGAAGCATAAACATCGTCGAGTCGTTTTTTAAGCTCTTCACTCATATCTTGTAACTTTATTCTCGAATTTATTTCGTTTTGAAGTTTTGTCTGAAGGTCCTCGCTTAAAGACCGTTCCTTTCGTACGTTTTCCTTCAGAGCCTCCACCTCTCGAGTTAAAACATCGCAGGCGTCTATTTGGCGACGTAAACGCGTTTCCAAGGCTTCACGAACGGAATCCACCTCCTGCTTGCATTCTTCTCGGTACAACAAGCTTTCCTTCTGGAAATTTTTCTCTAACGTTTCACATCCGCGCTTAAACTTTTCGGCGTTTAAAGCGGTTTGACTTTCGTGCTCCTTGATGAGTGCTCTCACACTTTCTTTTCCTTTCGTCTCGAGAATTTTGTATTCTTCCACGATTTCCTCGTATTTCTTTTCAGCCGTTTTCAATTCATTGACTTTGTTTTCGAATTCTATTCGACGCGTCTCCATGGAGCGTTCCAGATGTTCAGCCTTACTCTCCCACTCCCGCTTTTCTCTTTCAATTCTGGTCTTCTCTTCCTCCAACGATTGACGAAGTTCCATCTCTTTTACTATTTTTTCGTTCGTTTCGCTCACGTTTCGTTCCATCGCTCTTTTCTGCTCCATTTCCTTTTGTTCGCTTTGTTTAAACAAAATTTCGAGCTCTCCCATTTTCTTGTTCAAAGCGTCCGATTTCGATTCTGCTTCTCGTATGATCTCGCGCAATGCGTCGTCGACAACGCTTTGCATTTTACACGTCTTCGCTTCCAAATCGTTTGCAATTCGTTCAAACCGTTCTTTTTCGTTCACTTCCTCGTGCCACTTCGAGTGTGTCTCTAAAATTTTCCTCGCTGCATCCGCTCGACAAAGTTCGATAGCATTCGACTGTTCTTCTTCCAGCTCTTTTTCTCGCTCTCGAGCGTCTTCGGTTTCGGAGTGTAAATTGGAAACTACTTTCGTCAGCTGTGCAATCTTCTCGCACATTCGTTTCTGTTTTTGAGATTCAATGTGAAGGCATATTAAACTCAGTTCGATGAAGAAAGAAAGAAAGAAAGAAAGAGAAATTGAATGAGAGATGTTGGTCGCTGTAATAAATGTGTCGATCGTGCGCGGATAAATTAAATATGCGCAGTCAAACTTTTTTTTTGCGTAAGACCACATCACATGCGAGAGATGCGAAGTGTGACAAAAAAGAATAAAAAAGATTCAAGACACGCACCACGAGAACATCTCGCGGAAGAAGAACGGAAGAGGGAGAGGAAGAGGGAGAGGGAGTGGTCGATTCCTCTTCCTCTTCATCGAACACGGGGCATCCTCTTTCCTTTCCTCCTACTCTTCCTGTGCCAGTCATTTATATACGAGTAAAGGACTGTTTCTTTGAAATTATTTCGTGCAAAAACTTTTTCTAGTGGTTTAGGGTATTGTTACCTAGGTGGTGTTACCATACCATACCATGTTGTATGTGTATATTAGTAAATTACACGACCGTTTCTAAATCTCTATTTTTTAAAAGGGCTCGAGTTTCTCCAAGCTCCGCATCCCTCGGCATCTCCCGTGATGGAGTGGGAATCGACGAAACGACTGCACGAATACGACGATAGACAAGGAAAACGGCGAAACCAAACGTAACCATTGGCGCCGAAGCGATGATCACGTTTCGTATTGGCTTACGTCCAGCCTTGTGAACAGCGCCGAGGTTAGCTCGTGAAGCAGCGTAGTATGTTCCCTTCTCAGATTTAACCATTTTCCCGTCTGAACCAAAGAACACCTTCAAACTTTTTGGAATTCTCATCAACGGTGGTGGTGAAGGGGGAGAAGGAGGTGATGGCGGTGATGGAGAAGGGGGGGGAGAAGGAGAAGGTAGAGGCAAAGGCGGAGGTAAAGGTGAAGGTGGTGGTAATGGTGGAGGGGCTGGAGGCTGGAACAAATATACACTTGCAATACTCCCAGATTCATCAAACGACACGGAGACAGATTCAGTACCAATGGGCGGAGGAGAAGGCGATGAAGGTGGAGATGGTGGAGACGGCGGAAGAGGAGGAGAAGGGGGAGGATTCGGTAATTCAGGTGGAGGAGGAGATGGTGAAAGAGGAGGAGGTAACGGAGGTAATGGAGGCGATGGAGGAGGCGACGGCGGTGACGGACTTGGAGGTGGCGGAGGTGATATCCACGAGTCCTGAATAGAACACGACGACGGCGGCCCGGAATTGGAATCAGCGCAAGAATATTTTGATTTAAATGCAGTAGCATCGTAGAACATGTTCG
>Ga0163180_10001331_pt1 | contig 14153 bp, 13 predicted proteins | sample AtlANTMetagenome_2_FD_109647 | JGI IMG/M metagenome (GOLD analysis project Ga0163180, IMG submission 109647) | Marine eukaryotic phytoplankton communities from the Atlantic Ocean - Atlantic ANT 4 Metagenome | ecosystem: Environmental > Aquatic > Marine > Oceanic | place: North Atlantic Ocean...
GTTGATCCAGTGGGAATGCGAGCCGCCGCCTTGCTCAAATTCGATGCTGATCTGTTGCCACGGTGCGCCCGCGTAGCTCACATCACGCCAGCCGCCGCTCCAGATCGGGTCGGGGCCGATGTCCATGCCTCGCGCGTAGTCGCCGGAATTCCAGCCGCCGTGGTTGTTGTAGTGAACCCGAATGCGGTTGCCTTCGACCCGCATGTCGGCAAAGGCAGATGTAGACAAAAGACTTAAGACAACCAGCATGGACCCCTCCTGACCGGACTAGACAGAAGCGTAGCAGACATCGCTCCAGGAAAGCGGTGGAATCGATGCTACGAGGCCCTTTTTTTGGCTTTTATGAGTGGCGACGTCCCACAAGCGCGATGAGCGCGAAGAAAGCCATCCATAAAGGTTGGGCCGCTGAGCCCGCAGTGCTGCATCCGCCTTTCTCACCGGACAGTTCGCTGGCGCTGTAGGTTTCAGCGGCGGTGGTCGAGCTGTCGGTGGACCCGGTGTCGTCTGTACCGGTGTCGTTTGTGCCGGTGTTTTCTGTCCCTGTATCGTCCGTTCCGGTGTCGCCTGTGCCGGTGTCGTTGGCCATGTCTGTGTTGCCATCGTCCGTGTCATCGCTGCTTGAGGAGCCCGAATCTTCGTCGTTGTCGGCAGCGCCTGTGTCTTCAACGGCATCATCGATACCGGTGTCATCTACGACCGCAGTATCGTCAACGGGCAGGACGGGACTGGGTGGCAATGTCGCCATAATTCCAGCGCCAAAACCGAGGGTAAGCAGAACCTTAAGCATCATCAGAATCTCCGTGGATGCGTAGCTATCACGGTTTCAGGTTGTGTCCTCTGCTCAGTTGGGCTGTGAGCCAGATCCAGAGCAAAATGCACGCGATTGTTACACCGAGTGCCAGATCTGGCCGCCCCAAGGCCACCAAGCCGATCAGCATGAGACTCGTTGCACCCTTTGCCATTCGGTAGGACATCATGTCCACGAAGGCCTTGCCTTGGGTGCGCTCCGCATGGCCGAGAGGAATATAGAGAATCTCCTTGGCTGCACGGAAAAGAGAATAATCCAAAGCCTTGGAGGCCACTTTTCCGGTAGCGATGGCCAGGAACTTTGGAACCATGGCGAAACCGACCACGGCACAACCGAGCACACCCGGAATGGCCATTAAGACCCAGTGCAGTCCTAACAGTCGAATGATGGGACCGGTCGTCAGTTGGAGGCTGATGCTGGCCAGATCGATAGCGGCATACACTTGTCCGATGATGGCTGTTCGGGCGTCGGCGTCCGGATAGTGGGTTTCGACGGCGACCGAAAATTGGTAGTCCACCAGTGTGATCACGATTTGAGTGGTGCCGATGAGTGCCATCAAAAGCCACAAGGAACGGCTGGATCGCAGGACCTTAAACCCATCCAGGAGGCTCGGCTTCTCTTTGGGACCGTCGGCCTGAACGCCGGCCCATCGAGCCAAAACCATTCCGCCTGCCCCGGCGATCCCCAGTAAAGCCACCACGGCCCATAAGCTCTGTTGCGTGGATGTCGCTTGAGCCATCCAGCCCACACCCAGGTTTCCGGCCATACCTCCGAGCGAGCCCAGAACACAGAAGAGTCCATACCACCACTTCGCGCGATCCTCAGGAACGGTACAGTTAGCGAAAGACCAAAAGATCTCGATCAACACCACAATATAGAGGTCTTTCCAGAGGTACAGAATCCAGTGGACTCCAGGCAGATCTGTCTTCATCGCCGCTAAGATAGCGACCAGTGTGGCCGCACTGATGGCGCTGACTGCACCGAAAATACGGACCAAGTCTGTGGTGGCTGCGAAACGGTTGTAGACGGTCACTACGACCAGGCTACCTAAGCCCACAAGGAGCCAAGCGGTGGGTAGAGATTTCGAGCCGTGGACCTCTAGGAAGAGAGACTCTGTGGCGGGCCGCGCGATCGCGTAGCTAGCCAGAATTAGAAAAATTAGCGCTGCCAGTCCGAAGAGTCGGGTGCGCTCGATAGGGCTGAGAGAAGCAGCGCGGGTCATATCAGTACACGTTGTATTGGCGTCGATAAGCTTCATGTTCCGCCACAGAGCGCGATGGGTGCAGCACACCCTTGGCGTCGTGCAGATAATACCAGTACGGGCTCGACACTGGAGCGGCGGCCGCCTCTAAAGAACTGAGGTCTGGGTTACCGATGGCTGTCGGTGGGAGGCCCGGTCGTAGACGCGTGTTGTAGATGTCTTTTGGATCGCGCAGTTTCTTCAAAAAGGCCCGTCGATCATTCCATTTGGGCAAGGTGTACCGGCTGGTGGCGTCGACACCGAGGTTCCAACTGTTGTCGATGCGTTTCCAGAGAATACCGGCCACGAGTGGGCGCTGAGAGGCTTTGGGCTCCTCTCTCACGATCATGGAAGCCATGATGACGATCTCTTCGAGGGTGCGTCGACCAAAACCATCGCGATGCTGTGCAGCAAAGCGTTTGTTGAACATATCGAGCTGGCGCTGAATAAATGTGGCGGTGTCAAAATTGCCGGGTTCGATCATATAGGTCTCGGGGTAGAGGTAGCCCTCGAGACTGCTTTTGGGCAGGGGATAGGAGGCTTTGAATTGGCTGGGTGTTTTCGCCAGCGCTTTGTATTGCCCCGCTTGGATATACCCGGCCTTGGTCAGAGCTTGATCGATTTCTCGTATTCGCCATCCCTCGAGCACAGTAAACGGAATGGCGTCGACTATGGGCACGCCACAGAGCGCCTCGATGATGGCGCCATGGCTCATGGACCGGGACACGGCGTGTTTTCCCGCTTTGATGCAACCGCCCTCTTTATGGATTCTCACATACCAGCCAAATGCCTCGCTATCATCGATGGCTCCAGCCTGTTTCAGCACGCTCGCCATGGACCGGGCAGTCTTTCCTTTGGCCACTTCCACTACGATTTCGGATGTGTCTTCCGGATCCGCAGGCGCACCCGAGAGACCGCTAATTATCGAACAACTGATGAAGATAAGCCACAACATGGTGCATTCGCGTATCGCAGGGCTTAGGGGTCAGCATGCCTCGATTCAATCCATTACTCGACCAACTTGCTACCTACCCCGCTGTGGCCATTGACCAGCGCAAGGCTGAATTGATCGCCAATGGTCAGACGGTCTTCGATTTTGGCAAGGGAGATCCGGAAGAACCCCCTCCCAGTTTTGTGAGTGACGCCTTGCGATCGGCAGTGGTTCGTCGACTTCCTTATCCAAAAGTCAAAGGGTCGAAGGCGGTTCGAGAGGCGATCTCTGCCTACCTTCAACGGCGTTTTGGTGTGCAGGTGGATCCCGATACCCAGATTGTGCCCACCTCGGGTTCCAAGGAGGCTGTTTTTCATCTTCCGCTCCTGGTGATTGATCGGGATTCGGACGACAGAGGCGTAGTTTTTCCGGATCCGGGCTATCCGGCCTATCAACGCGGTGCGCTGTTTGCGGGAGGCGAAGCCATTGCGGTACGGCTGTCGGGCGATCATATTCTCAGGCCATGGGAATTGGATGCTGGGATTATTGAGCGGACCCGAATGATTTGGCTGAACACTCCGCACAACCCATCAGGGGCGGTGATGTCTCTGGATGATCTGAAGCGGGCGGCCGACTTTTGCCGGTCCAAAAATATTCTTTTGGCATCAGACGAGACTTATGCGGATGTCTACCACCAAGACCCGCCGCATTCGCTGTTGGAAAGTGGTTCAGAGGGCGTTCTCGTGTTGCATAGCTTATCGAAACGGTCGGGCATGACGGGCTATCGGTCGGGTTTTGTCGCCGGTGATCCGGCGATCATGGAGCGATTTACAGCGTTGCGGACCAACCCAGGGTTGGTGCCCACCGATTTTGTGAATGCTGCGGCCGTGGCCGCATGGTCGGATGATGACCATACCGAGGAACGCCGAGAGGTTTTTCGGCAAAAGAAGGCCATGCTCATCTCGTTTTTTGACGAGTTGAACATTGATGTCATCGGTCGCGAGGCGAGCCTATATTTGTGGGCGCGCGTTCCCGGTGGTGATGATCAAAGCTATGCGCTTCGTTTATTGGATGCGGGAATTGTGGTCAGTCCCGGCTCGATCTTTGGTGTGGCCGGCGCGGGCCATGGCTACATCCGTTTGGCCATGGTTCCTACCCTTGAAGAATGTGAGCGCGCTATCCAAGCATGGCGTGAATTGGAGGCATAGATGGAAGCGTTGAAACAAAGAATCGAGTCCTTTGCGGCAGGAAATGGAGAGGATCCAGAAGCTGTACACGAAGTGATAAGCCTGTTGGACAGTGGTGCGCTTAGGGTGGCTGAGAAATGTGATGGCGATTGGGTGATCCACGAGTGGGTTCGGCAAGCCATTTTGCTTTACTTTCGGGTCGCTCAGATGGCGGTACACGAACTCGGGCCCTACGAATTCCATGACAAGATTCCTCTCAAGAAGAACCTTGCTCAGCAAGGTGTTCGATTGGTACCCCCCGGTTTCATTCGGTACGGTGCTCATGTAGAGCGCGGGGCCGTGGTCATGCCCGGTTACGTCAACATCGGTGCGCATGTTGGGGCGGGAACGATGGTGGACACCTGGGCCACTGTGGGCTCATGCGCACAGATCGGAAAGAACGTTCATCTGTCCGGTGGTGTGGGGATTGGTGGAGTGCTTGAGCCGCCGGGTGCCCGCCCGGTGATCATCGAAAACGGTGCATTCATCGGTTCGAGATGCATCGTTGTGGAGGGCGTCCATGTGGGTGAGGAGGCTGTGCTGGGCGCGAATGTGGTGTTGACAGCATCCACCCCCATCGTTGACGTGACCGGCTCCGAGGAGATTGTGACGAAGGGGCACGTTCCGCCCCGCGCGGTCGTCATTCCGGGTATGCGGCCCAAGGCATTCCCCGCCGGTGAGTACGGAACGCCATGCGCGTTGATTATCGGCCAACGGAAAGAAAGCACCGACAAGAAAACGTCGCTCAATCAAGTCCTTCGAGACTTCGCGGTTGCGGTCTAAGGCCGTCTCCTCGATCATGGAGTCTGTGACACGACTCTCCATCCTTCTCGTTTTGAGCATCGCTGTGTTTTTTGCGGCGGGTGTGCCGATCCTTGACGAGGAGAGCTACCTGGCCATTACCAGGAACTTCGACATTCTTCGGCCATATCATTGGTGGCGCCCTTGGCCGCCCTGGTATGGAGGCTCCGAACCGGATGCTTTTGTCTATGCCCATCCACCGCTGTTCCTCAGTTGGGTGGCAGCAATTCAATCCATTGCTGAAGGAGTGCGCCCCGTTCGATTGTTGGCTTCTCTCCCGCCAGCGGCCTTGTTGGGCTGGTCGGCTGCCCAACTGATCAATGGGGTGGGTCATCGCCCAAAACTGATCTTAGCGGTGTGGTTATCCAGCCCCATTGTGGTGCTGGCTCTCCAACGTGGGTTGATGCCGGACCTGATGGTCGCGGCCTTGACGACTACCTCGGTGGCGGGGTGGCATAGACGGTCTGAACGGCACATGGCCATTATCGGTGGGCTGGCTTTAGGGTTGGCCGCATTTACCAAGTACCCGGCCTTGGCCATGGTTGTCGTGTTCCTCCTGCATGGGTGGCGTGTAGGGGCGGGTCCAGGTGCCAAATGGTTTTGGTTGGCCGCCGCGCTCCCTTGGCTCATCGGCGAAGGTTGGTTGGCGTATGTGTATGGACGATTTCATCTTCTGGAGGTCTTGAGCCGAGCATCGGAGATTTCTCGAGGAACTGGAGAAGGTCGAGCTTTAGCTTTGTTGGTGCGATTATCGCTCGGTGTGACGGTATTGGGCTTCTTTGTCCGAGGGACCCGATGGTTGTGGGTAGCGGGTTTCTGTACAGCCGCGATGGCCGTGCTTTGGGGGTGGCCGGATGACGTCATTCTGAGTGCGCGTCTTTTGGTGGGTGGTTTTGCCTTGGTTGGCGCCTTGCCTCTGGTGTTTTTGGTTTGGGTGATTTTTCGCGATTGGGCCGAACCTTCGGATCGCTCACTGATGGCCTTGTGGGCATTGGCCGTGTTGGGCACGGTTTGGGGTGTGCATAATTTCTCGGCTCCTCGCTATATGCTCGCAGCGGTATTGCCGTTGGCCTTGCTATTGGTGATGGAGTTTGGTCAACGTCCCCAAGCGCGACGACTTTTGTGGGTAGGGTCGACCATACAGTTGGTATTGTCGCTTGTGTTGACGATTACGGAGCATCGCTTTTTCGAGGCGGGCGCAGACTTGGCCCGGGCAGCCATTGTTCACTTTGAACCTACTCACTTTACGGGAGAGTGGGCTTTTCGGCACGAAATGGATGGAGCAGGAATTGAATTTTTTACGGGCACGGCGGAGTCCGGCAGCATTATTGTGGCCCCTACACACAGTTCGCCGGGAGGTCTACCGTCGGGCTTAATAGAATTGGGTCGAATCAGTGCTGAAGAAGCTTTTGGGCCCCGGGTTTTGAATGAATCTCTTCAAATTGGACTGTACGCAGAGACCCTTGGCGCGCTACCCATGGGGTGGTCCGATCAGCCGATCGAGGAGGTGGTGGCTTGGCAGGTCCCATAGACGATGAGCCTCCCGAGGGTGGTCTGCCTCCCGAGCATGATCCGCGCTACACGGCGGTTCTGAGGGCACAAGCACGGGTATGGAAGAACCTCGCCGATGGGATGCGAAAACCGTGGATGACCATCGGTGTTTTGGTGGTCATTGGTTTGGCGCATCTCCTTGTGGGCGTCATTGGGTTTTCCCAAGGGAAGTTGGGTTTAGCGGGAATTTTGGTGGGTTCGCGGTCCACCAGTGATTTGGTTTTTATGGGTGCGATGTACAGCCCAAGAGTGAGTATGGGTGAGGCGTGGCGGTTGGTTTCATGTCTCTTTCTGCACGGCGATGGTACGCACCTCTTACTCAACGGGATTGCCTTGTACGGACTTGGACGCTTGAGTGAGTCTGTATACGGTCCCGTGCGCTTTCTATGGTTGTTCTTGTTCGCGGGTATGTGCGGCTCCACCTTGTCTTATTTGGGAGGCAATACCGCGAGTGTCGGGGCGAGCGGGAGCATTTTTGGTTTGATGGGTGCGTGCATTGTGTTCGGTTTTCGTTACCGATTGGTGTTGCCTCCTCACATCGGAGAGTTGTTTCGAAAGAAGCTCCTGCCTTGGGTCGGCATCAACTTGATGATTGGAATTATGCTTCCGTTTATCGACAACTTAGGTCACTTTGGGGGCCTGGTGGGAGGGGCGGGATTTGCGGTCATGGTTTCCAATCGCATCGTTCCTTCGGAGAAGAATACGATGGCAAACCGAGTCATGATGGGTTCCGTGTGTACCCTTTTGCTCCTGTATGCCGCGGGTTCTTTACTGATGTCTTGGGTGCAACTCGCAGAGAGTGGGAGGTGAGGGAATGCGTGCGGTCATCCAAAGGGTCAAGTCGGCATCGGTGACTGTTGACGGTCAGATCACGGGGGAGATCGGGTGCGGTCTTGTGATTCTCCTTGGCGTAGGACCTGAGGATCGTGTGTCCGATGGGGCCTGGTTGGCTTCGAAGATTGCGAATCTGAGAATTTTTCCCGATGCCGACGCCAAGATGAACTGCTCATTGCTCGACGTGGGGGGAGGCGCCTTAGTGGTCAGTCAATTCACCCTGTATGGCGATTGTAGGCGGGGACGTCGGCCCAGTTTTGTCGGTGCAGCCCCTCCCGATATTGCCGAACCCCTGTATGAACGTTTTTGTGAGCAGATGGCTGACGAGGGTGTAGCGCTTGTGGGGCGTGGTGTTTTTGGTGCGATGATGGACGTGTCTTTGATTAACGACGGCCCTGTGACGCTGATTGTGGACAGCCCCCATGGTTGATGGGCTGCTGAACTAACGGCCTTGCGTATCCGATTTGTTTCTTTTCCATGTCTTATTCATGCGACGTTCTGTGCTGCGTGTTTTTCCGCCAAATCGGTAACTGAGATCGAAGCTCTGGAGGAGCCAGGCTCCCGGAACGTTGGAATGTCCGATGCCCACTCTCAGGTCTGTCTTTCTCCATGACCACTGCCAGGCGATGCTGGCCACGTAGGTTTCGGCGATGGGTGAGGATGTCCCCACGGATTTGTTGAAGATTTGATCCATACCCAAAATGGGGGGTACATCGTCTCGCTCTCCGGCGAGAACGTTGGACCAAAATACGGCGCTGGCTTGAAAGATAAGGCTGTCCCGTCGGTTGAAGCGGTAGTCCGTGGCGAGACTAAGGGTGAGTTCTTGGATGTGGAATTCCCACTTGGATTCGCGTTGGCCAGCCTCGAACTCTTCTGCGGTGGTACCGCTCGTAAAAATACTGGGCAGCTCGTCTAGGTCCGGTACACCGCTCGATTGGGTGTTCGACCATTTGATTCCAAAATGCCCACTCCACGGGTCAAGGAATTCGACGGATTGAATGAGAGATATACCCAGTGAGGACGCATTCATGTCGCCGGCTTTTAGGGCGTAGTAGTTGGTGCCGAGACCCAAAGCGTAGCGCCCTTTCTTGATCGCGTTGACCTTGATGTGACCATTGTACAGACCCAAGATGTCGAGGGCAGGAATGGTCCCCAATTGAGTGTTGGGCAATGCTCCTACGGTGACGGATGCGAGCCCGATTTTGGTTTCTCCCCATTCCAGGGTGTAGGCGGTAAAGTCGGTTTGAGCATGGGGTACCTGAGGGAGCTTGCTGCGTTTGGGTTCGAGCCACTCGTGCTGTGAGCGGCTCAAGGAGGGCATTTTGAGTGCTTCGTCCTTTTGTTCGTCGGGAAGGCCGGTTGGAGTTTCTTCATCTGTCGATGCTTGCTGAGGTCCTGAATCATCGGAGCGGGTGGATTCGCTCTCTTGGGCATGGGCGTTTGGAGTCCAACTCCATACGATCAGCAGGTTCAACAACAACAGTTTGGGCATGTGCGGCCTCGGTGTGGCAGACGGTCTTTTTGGAGATCGGATTGAACCACGTTTAGGTTGAACCCATCCAACTTTTTGACAGCACGTCGATCTCACTTGGCTACCCTACTCCTGAGGTTCCGATGCAGATGCTCATAGTCAAGCAGCCCGAGGGGGAGATGCTCGTATTCGATCTCTATGGCGAAGACGTATCGATTGGGCGGGACCGTGCTCAAGATATGCAACTCGCGCATCAGAGCGTGAGCCGGGACCATGCCATGTTGACGTGGGAGAATGGAATCTATGGAATTTCAGACAACGGCAGTCACAACGGTGTTTTCATCAATGGGAACCGGATTGAGTCGCGGTCTCATCTCAAGAATGGAGATGTGGTTCAAATCGGTCACTTTGAGCTGATTTACCTGGATGGACAGCCTCCACGACGCTTCGCCAAGCTCGACATCCATAGTCTACAGCGCTGGTATCCATTGGGTTCAGAAGTCCAGGACAATTCCACTCGGCATTTGTCGTCCGCTCAGATGCAGCGTCTGTTGGGAGCGCGGCGCTTTTTAGAGGGCGCACGCTTAGTTGCACCCGATTCCAGCACCTTTGATCTTGAAGATAAAGATTGGGTCATTGGCCGCAGGGGAGACATTCCGATTTCGGGGTGGTTCTTTAGCTCGACGCAGGCTGCGATTCATTGGAACGGGCAAAACCACGTGGTGCGTCAAATGGGTCGTTTTCGGCAGTTTCGCGTCAATGGCCAGAAGGTTCGGTCGTGTACCTTGGAACCTGGGGACACGATTACCATTGGTAAACATATTTTTTGCTATGAGGTCTTAGAATGAAGTCTCTTTTATTATTGGCGCTTGGAATGGCTCCAGAAGCGCAAGGCTTCGACGATATCATCAATGGTGGAGATGTACCCTCAAGCACCTACCCCTCTGCGGGCGGTGTCCTGGTGGGTGCGACCATCAATTGGGGTGGAGCGGAGTACGAACTCAAGATGCTGATGTGTTCAGCGACCTTGATTGCTCCCGATGTGGTTCTGTTGGCCGCCCATTGTGTGGACCTCGATTATTTTCAGCAGATGGCTGGGATAGAGTTCTCAGAAGTAGAACTGTGGTTCTCCAGGCAAGCTGATCTGAGCAACTACTCCAGTGGTTTTGCATCGGAATGGCCGGATGACGCGGTGCCCGCATGGGAGGCGCTCGGTCACCAGAATTTCAACATCAACACCTTGCAGATGGGTTTGGCCGAAAATGATGACATCGGCCTTCTATTTCTGGACGAGGCCATTTTGGACGTGGCTCCAGCCATCATCGTGACAGAATCTGAATCGGACGCCATCGTCGAAGGTGCGGTTGTCGATATTGTGGGCTGGGGGCAACAAACCGACGATCAGACGCCGCCAGCCGGCACGGTGGGTACAAAAATGGGTGGGGAGTCCACCATTGGGGCGGTTTCAGCCTATGAGTTCCAAGTCGGGCCTGGTGGTACGGATGTTCGAAAATGCCATGGTGATTCTGGAGGTCCAACCTATATGGATGTCGACGGCGGGGTGCGTCTGATTGGTGTCACCTCTCACGCCTATGACTGGACGGATTGTAGGGAGACCGGCGGTGTGGACACGCGAGTGGATTACTACTTGGACTGGATCGACGATGAGATGCGATCTCGGTGCGAGTCTGGTGAACGGGTTTGGTGTGAGGAAGAGGGGATTCTGAGCCCGGACTACGAAGGCAGTGGGAGTTCGGGAGATGATTCTGATCTACCGTCCGGGCCCGATGATGATTCGGACGTTTCCGATGACGATTCGGAAGAAGGGTACTCTTTCCTCACGAGCCTCGGGTCCGATGAGGAAGAGGGTGGCTGCAGTTGCAGCGCTGCTCCACGTGCGGATGCCTTTTTATGGCTGTCGGCTTTGGTGGGCTTGGTCGGACTGCGGCGTCGCCAAAGGCCTACGGATTAGGCGTCCAGTCCGGGTCAACGAGCATAATGCTCATGGGGTTCGGTGTTGAACCGGGAACGCAACTGTAGGGATCCAAGTCCGTGATGCCGGCTTCCCTCAGCACATCCTCGTCGAGCCACGCCTTGAATGTGCTGGTTTTCGGATCTTTCACCAGCAATTCGACAGTGGCGTCTGCCAGAATTTCGGGTTTTCTCCATTCGTCGTCGGCGCCCATGGCCAGATTGACGGTGGCTGCAGTACGAATGCCTGTGATGGGCCAGAGCGCGTGAGCGGCAATGGTGGACTCTTCTGCGTCAATGGCCATGCCTACCATGGTCATTCCAAATTTGGACACGATGTAGGGTGCTTTTCCGACCGCCGCCTTGGGATTGATTGGCGGTGACATCATCACGATATGGCCCCCGTTTTTCCGCATGTGGGGGATGGCCGCTTGGCTCGCTAAAAAAGCCCCGCGGACATTCACGTCCATCACCAAATCATAGCGTTTGATGGGAAACTCCGTTGTGGTTCCCCAGAAGATGGCGCCGGCATTGTTGATGAGCGCATCGAGCCTTCCAAAATGCTCAATGGTTTGTTGAACCATGGCTTCAACCTGATCGGGGAAGCGAATATCGGTCTGAATGACCAAGGCTTTTTGGCCCATTGCCCGAATTTCTTCAGCCACTTCACCAAGGGTTCCTGGCAACTTGGGATGAGGGTCGAGGGTCTTGCCCGCAAGGGCGACGTGTGCGCCTTCGCGCGCCACTGCACGGGCTACGGCAGCCCCGACACCTCGGCTTCCACCGGTAATGAGAATGACTTGATTTTGTAGACGCATGGGTCCTCCGCTGTTGACTGGTTAACGGGATGAACCAAGGAGTGGCGCGTACATGGATGTCAATGATTTGCTGAGTAGCGGTGTAGTGGCCGCGATCATTGTTGTGATCTTCTTTTCAACCATTCGGCGAATGCTGGATTTGCAGAAGATTCCTTTTTTCATGTGGCCAGTTTTGTTGCTGTCGGCCGCCATGCCGAGTTTTATGGCCTATACGGTGCTTAACCCCGGTGAGATTTACGATAAGGCCGAAGTTCGCGAACAGAAGGATACTTTCAAGCTCGATATTCCCGCTGACGGTGAGTATGCCTTGATGGTCACTGCTTTATTGGCAGCTGAGGACGAGGATAAGCAGACGGATAAGACGGCCTACACTCTGAGACTGGAGTTGGGTGGTGAAGAACACAGGGCGACAGGAACGATTCGTCGTGATTCGGGCTCCAACGAAGTCGAGGTCGATGTTGAGAGTGGCAACTCTTCCGTTCGTGAACATGGACGGCGACGATCTGGCGGTTTGGGAGAAGACCTACAGGATCGGTTCGACATCGTTGGATCGGGTGGAACGCTGAAAGGCACCGTTACAAATTGGAAGGGCGGCGCAGCTCAAGTGCTTTTTCTTGAGGTTGTGAGGGCGCCTCCAAAAGCATCCCTCCTTTGGGTTGTGGCCTTGTTTATCAGCCTGCTTGGCATCATGATTGAGGCCAAGTATGGTGTCACCGAATTTGCTGGGAATGTGGGTTTACTCACTATGTACGGGGTGTTTTTGCGAGATGGTGTCACCCCATTGGACACATACCAAGGGGTGGGAATGGCTGTTTTACCGGCGGCCATTGTGGGCCTTTTGTTGGTCGGTCTGAGCGGCCAGTTAGCCACAAAATACGTTCAATCGAAAAGAAAGAGCTAAGAAGACAACTCCGTCCTTCGAGACGCATGCATTCCTCGTATAATGCCGTCGGGGGTATGCCATGTTGACGATGATTCTTCTGGCCGGAACGGTCTTTGCTGAAACCTATGTCGAGTCCTTCTCGACCGACCCATTGCCAGAAGGTGACAGTTATCTGGGCGATGAGCCGGGATGGACGAACGGCTATGAGGACGACAATTGGTACTGCAATGGTTCGGCGATCTTCTCGAACTCGGATGAAAATGGGGGTTCATTTGGAAGCGGTGGCCCTGCCGATAATTGGCTGATTCCAACCGGTGCGGCCGGTAAAGATATGTGGTTTTCCAGCTGGATGTATACCGAAGACGACGACACTATGGGCTTCGTCTTTCATCATGAATCTGCAACCAGTTTTTACGCCATCGTGGCCGTCGGTACGGACGGATCGGGTGGATCCAATCCGTTTGGTTTGTCGGGGACCGGTGTGGGCCTGGTCAAGGTTGACGATGGCGACGTCACGTTGCTGGATTCGTCAGATAGTTCGGTGTCTGACGACGAGTATTACAGCATTACTGCTGGGTTTAATGATGGCACGGTCTGGGCTAAAATATGGGAGGGGTACGACCTCGACCTCGATCTTGATAGTGCGGGCGCGGACTGGGACCTTTCTGCTGAAGACGGCGGATTCGCGGATGGGAATGTGGGGTACTATGCCTACGATGCTGGGGGGTGGGGCTACTATGGTGAGACGGAGACCCTTTTCGGTAATCTGACGGTCTATCACATGGACGACGACGAAGATGGTGTCGTCGACGATGAAGACAACTGCGAGTTCGAAGCCAATCCCTTTCAGGCAGACTCAGATGGGGATGGGATTGGTGATGCGTGCGATGAGGAAGACCCCGTTCCAGCGGAGTGTGGAGAAGAAGAATACGATGGCGCGACGACGCTCTTTTGTATGACTTCGACGAACTGGTTTGTCGCTCGAGACGATTGTCGTGACCGGGGATTAGACCTCGTTTCGATCAATTCGGAAGATGAGGAGGTTTGGATATACGACATGGCGGCTTCGTATTCCGAAGATGCGTGGTGGTTCATTGGCCTGACGGATTTGGGCGAAGACGAAGAGGGCGAATGGCGTTGGACAGATGGTAGCGACCTCGACTACACGGCATGGGCGCCCGGAGAGCCGAATGATGCTGGAGATGGCGAGGATTGCGGAGGTATCCGGTACGGTTCGGAAGTGGGTGCCGATTGGAACGATTTCGCCTGTGTGTCTGTCCTTCCCTATATCTGCCAAGCTGTGAGTTCGGACTCTGACGCGGATGCGGATGCGGACTCTGACGCGGATGCGGATGCGGATGCGGACTCTGACGCGGATGCGGATGCGGATTCGGACACGGACACGGACACGGACTCTGACGCGGATACGGACGCGGACTCTGACGCGGATACGGACGCGGACACGGACACGGATTCGGACACGGATTCGGATTCGGACACGGACACGGATTCGGACACGGATTCGGACACGGATTCGGACACGGATTCGGACACGGATTCGGACACGGATTCGGACACGGATTCGGACACGGATTCGGATTCGGACACGGATTCGGACA
>Ga0163180_10001332_pt1 | contig 14148 bp, 16 predicted proteins | sample AtlANTMetagenome_2_FD_109647 | JGI IMG/M metagenome (GOLD analysis project Ga0163180, IMG submission 109647) | Marine eukaryotic phytoplankton communities from the Atlantic Ocean - Atlantic ANT 4 Metagenome | ecosystem: Environmental > Aquatic > Marine > Oceanic | place: North Atlantic Ocean...
ACTATTTATTCTACTTAAATTTGAACAAAAGTAAAGGACTTTTTACGATTTTAATTGTTTTTTTATTTTCTTAGCATACTCAGGTTTTAAGAAGTCAATCTTTGCCCAAGGAAGTTTGTTATATCCTTCTTCTTCTGCCCATCTTACGAATAGACCAACCTCTTTACCATGTGCTTCTATTTCCCAAGGAGCATCCCAGTAATCTAACTTCTTAGTGTTAAATGCTTTCTTTTTATAACGAGTTCTGAAACCATCAGAATACTCATACATATCACCAGATGCCCATTGCTTAATATGTATCATTTCATGGGCAATAGTTTCTAGCATAGGTCTTAGTCTAGATTGCTCTTCAACTTGTATCTTAAATTTCTTAGGACGATATTCTTCATCGTCAATCCAAGATAATCCTTGGACTTTTTCCTTAAGATATAAGTTCTTTTGTATTGCTATATTTACAGTGACAGATGTTCGGAGTCGAACATCCATAGTTTTTCGAGAGACCCAGTGGGCGATAGAGCGAACAAGTTTTCTAGTCTCGGCATCTCCACCTCTGACATTGATTATTGCTTTATCTCTATACCACTTTGCCATCAACGATATTTAGTTTTCGAAGACTATCGAACCAATATCGATCTTCCCTAAAATATGATTGACCAATAACAGCTGGTCTTCTTCATTATTATTAGAGAACTCGCTAATATAAGGCATAAGTTCAAAGTTAGATAATATGTTAGATAGCTTAGTTTTGCGTGAATTTAGGAACTTATCGTCCTGATTATCCTTCCTGGAGACATGTCTTTCATCAAGGATACTTTGGTCTGCCTTTATGTAAATACACTCCATTTCGTGTCCCATAGAGACGATCTCAGATAGAAAAGACGCAGTAAATAACCTATCTCCCTCAAACACTATATTCACTCCAGATGGCTTATATGACTCCCTCATCCACTCTATTGCTTTAGGTTGTACTGCCATTGATAGTCTATCAGTACCACAGAACATCTGGGTCTCATCGAAATAATCTTTTCCGAGAACAATCGTATTTAGATCTTTACACCACATACCATATAGCAAGTCAGTAAGTTTTACATCTTCCCACTTGTATGGTTTCATCCACTGTTTCATCAATGTAGATTTACCAGTAGCTGGTTCTCCACCTATCGCAACTATCATTTGAATGGTCTCCTTTTATTTTCTTTTTCTACCAATGTGTGTACAAGATGAACGATTTTTACCTCAGGACATCTTTTAGATATTTCTCTGATTTGTATAGGATCGTCTTCAAAATGTATTCCAACTTTTACTCCTCTATCTTGTTCAATAAAATTAATTATGGTTGCTTTATGTACTCCAGATCCTTCCCTAGTTTTTTGAGCAAAGTTTGTAGGGTTCATAAATACTTCGTTATCTATACCTTTTGATTTTAGCATAGCAGAAGTTTCATCCCACTCTTCAATAGATCTACCTGTTATGATGATGTCGTCTTTACTTGGATACACTCCATTGTAATCACCCATAAAGATGACACCATCTATATCAAATGTATTAATTGTTTTCATAATCAGTATGACCAGCTTGATATGTATAAGGCAAGTCTAATGCTCTAGGTTTGTTTTTCTTCAACTGTGGCTCTGTCATTTTAGTAAGTTCTCTGCGAGCAAGTGCGTCACATTCAAACTTAGCATCTTCAGTTTTTAATTGTACAGGAGGTGTCTTTTGTGTCCAAGCACTTGGACCTCTTAGGAAACCAACTATACCCATCTCAGAAGCAACCTTACAGAAACGAATAGCTGATACCACTACTCCTCCTGAGTTTGGCGAATCTTGTACTGAGAGTCTAGCTGACATTTCATACCTTGCCCCACCAAAACCATAAGCAACAATATCTAGGTTGGCGATTTTATTATCAGAGCCAACATATTCTCCTCCTGGTTTTTGAAATACTGTAAGACTTGGTCCAGCATATAAAGTCATACCAGCTGTTGGTTCATCCCTAACAACATTTTGACCTTTTAAAACATTCTCCTTAGATACATGCTTACTATGTAATCTTTCTTTGTAAGCCATATTTAAGAAGTCAGTATTTGCTGTTCTACCTGTGCGAATATTTTCTTGACCTTGTGTAGATCCTGCTGCCATATTCATTTGAATATGTTGCGTCACTTGTAAACCAGAGTCTATCATTGCTCCTTGTAATACTTCAGATAATCTAGAAGCACCCCAAGCAGATCTCATATCAGAACCAACAATAGTAAGTCCTTTATTAATAAATGATTGCTCTACTAATTTAGATTTGTTAGTTTCGATTAATGTAGGAATACAGTTTACGAAATGACAACCAGCTTCTAGACATGCATCCATATAAAACTCTGTAGCTTTCTCAGAACCAACAGGTAGATAATTAATTACCACATCTACTTTATGGAAGTTAAGTTTTTCAGCAACTTGTTTTTTAGACAAGGCAGTATCTGCACCTGTTCTAAATGATACTTCTTCTGGATAATCAAGCATATGGTCAGCAACACCATCTAGTACTGGACCTGAATAAACTTCTGCTAGAGAATTTACACAAGTAAAATCTAGCGAGTCGACATGGTCCATAGCACAGTTAGGACTTGCTCGTAATGCATTGATTAAATGGGATCCGACTTTTCGTGGGTCAATATCGAAGCCACAAACGAACTCGATATTATCTACAGTGTATCCTCCAATGTCTGGATACATTAGACCAACTTTATCTTCGGGATTTTGAATATAGTATTGTACACCCTCTACTAAAGACTTGGCACAATTACCGACACCAATAATGGCGACATTTATTTTTGACATATATTTCTCCTTTATATCAGTTTATTAGAGTGTGATATTTGACTGGATCAGAGTAGCACACTTTCAACATATATATAAGAATTCTATATTAGAATTTCTTAAAAGTAAACCTCTAGACCGACTTTTTCTCCTGACATTTTTGTCAAGTAATTATTAAAATTATTCTTTATTTCTATCCTGTTAAAATCATCAAAGTCAGTAAGCCATGACTGTTCTATACCGAACTCTTTATACATATCAGGCAAGTCCTCATTATCGTCATGCATATTAATCATTTGACCTGTCTCAGCACCTGTCTTCATAAGGATCTTATTCTGAAATGTTTTTTGTACACAAGGTGCAGCATGCTGTGATACATCTTCAAAAAAATCCCAATCGAGTTCTGACCATGCTTCTCTTAACTTGTACCAACGAGTATAAGCATCCTGAGTTGGAGTCCCAGGAGCATCACCACCAGTCTTAATCATTTTCTTATATTGACATAGGTGTGTTTCCATTGTAAATGGACTAGAGAAATTATCAACTACATATTCATTACAGGACTCTATAAATTCTTGCTCTTTACTTTCAATCCATTTTATATCATCACTGCTGTATTTTGTTTTACTATTTAAATCCATTAGTTCTGGTTTATTGTAAATGTAAACTAATCCAGATCTTACTGACCAATTAGAAGGATCTGTTGCTAACATACTATTTGGTTTTATATGACGCATGTTAAAACATAACTCATAAAATGCTTGAGTTGTCAACCAACCAGACATACGACCTATTCTATAAATTGACATAACCTCTTCTAAAGCATGGTCAAAATTTTCAAAAGTATTTATCCATGCTCTAAGGGATCCGTGTTTTTGTAAAACCTTTTCGTGAATATCTTTTAGGATAGGAATAAACTTTCCCTTGTTATATTTTGTATCTTTAGCAAAATGTTGTCTGGCATAATTTTCATTATTCCATTCTTCTAAAGTTTTCCAATTTATTTTTTCTATATCAGGGAAGTGTGACCAGATAACCCATGCCATTGATGATTGATAAGTTATACCGAACAGCATGGAAAAATAAATCCTTTGCTCATCAGTCATACGACCTTGCGTCATGTATGCTTCATTATAAGTGTAATGGTCAACATCACGATGCTTCATTCTCCAAGAATATGAGCGAAGACACATCTCTACCCTATTCTCAGGCAGTCTCCAATCTTTGTAAGGTTTATCTTTATTATCTGGATGTAGATATTTCATCTTTTGTACAGTGTATCTAATCCCCATACATTTCGGTAAGAAATATCTTCACCCAAAAACATAACTCTTTTATCTCCTTTGACATAATTAAGTTGTTCTTGTACAGGTGTAAATCCTTGCCTGATGAGAGATTCTCTGACTGTACTTTCATAATCTGACAGTATTCTATCTGCCCAATGAAACTCTAATGATAATTGTTTCACACACTCAGGTACAAGCCAGTGTGGTTCAAACATACGATATTCTTCTCCTTCGATATCGCATTTTAAATGTGTAGGTTTATATTCTTCAAATAAAGTATGACCATTTACAGTTGGTACAAATACTTTCTTTTTTCTCATATTTTTTGCAGCATTACTTTTAGGATTAGTTGTACCTGAACAGAATTCTTGTTTACTGCCTGTCATATATAAAATTATTTCACCCATATCTTGGTTAGTCACTGCAGCATTTATTAATTCAAATCTACTCAAGTGACCTAGATTCTTTTCCATTACCTCAAAATTTTCAGGATGACATTCTACACCAATATATTTTTCTATTGGTTCATCCATTAACATTCTTCCGAAGCCACCAATATTAGCACCCCAGTCCATAACTATGGCACCATCAAGATCGTCAAATTGTGTGTAATTAGCTAGGCAGTCATTTACCATATCTTTATCCACTTGTAATCCTTTACCATCTATCTCACGAATGTAAGTGTTTTTAAAGATTCTATAATCCATTAAAAGAAACCCTCTAAAGAACTGGCTTGACTGTCAGGATGATACTGTACCAATACATCGTTTCCTAATTTAGATTCTAAGTAATCATACCATTCTTTTTCATCCCACATCCCAGGACTAATACCATTCCATAATGGTCTTTGTAAAGGATGTTCTTTATTAGTTCTACGAGCAGTCACATATGCTTCTCTAGTTTGTTCATAATCCCAAGAACCAAGTTCTAACATCTTTTCTCTAAAATAACATACAAAAGATATTCTTTCAGCACTTTCATCTTCTAATACCATTGGTGTATTACCATGAATACCATCGTGATTGTTAATTAATAACAGATCTCCAGGACGAATATTAATAGCAACTTTATATTCAGGAAGTATTAAATAACCACCTGAGTATTTACCATTATTAGATACGACTGTAAGATTAGAGAATCCTTCATTTAAATCACCAGCATCTCTGTGATAAGCTGTTCTAAAAGTTTTATTTACAGTAGCAGTAGTGAAAGCAGTGCCAGGAATAATAAATTTAGAATCTAGTTTATTACAAGCATCCATTTGTTTACCATATCTGACAGGTAATAATTCTTCAAAACCTTTTGATAATCTTTGTAAGAAAGGGAATGCTTGTTTAAACTTATCAGGATTATCTCTAGTGAAAGTGGTAGGACGACCAAAAGGAATACGAGGATATCTATCAAAGAATCCTGCGATACCTGAGAACACTGAGTTAGCATAAGAAGTTGTAGATGTTAATTTATCATTTACTCTTGTTGCTTCAGCAATCATTTCATCTCGTGGTAATACTCTAACTTCTTCAACCCAGTTTTCAAATACGAAATCTTCTTCAGCAACTTTTTGTGCCAGCCATACTTTACCACGACTGTCATCAGCAATCTTTTCTCTGCCTTTATATTCTTGTCGTATAGCTTCTACAGGATCCGAGCCATCAAGTGTAGCTGATGGTGACATAAAATATTGTAGTAAAGCATTATGATAATTAGTGACCCAATCTCTACTTCCTAGAGCAACTGTTTTTTCAGTACCTGCTGCGAGACCACGATTCTCAGTAGCACCTGCTGCTTCACGCAAACCTTTATATGCTTCATCTTGTTGTTCTTTAGTAAACCAATCTTTACGAAACTTGAATATGATATTAGTTTCACTGTTTTCTTCACCCATAGGTGTAGGAGCATAAAAATCACAATCCCAATCAACTAGTAATTCATAATCTTCTTTATCACCAAAGAAGCCAAGTTTATCTTCACAATCAAATTTCTTAGGTGCTGTTATAACTTACGTCATACTTTAAATCCTTCCATATTCAATCTTTCACCTGCTTCACTTTTATCAAATACTGCTCCGATATCTTTTTCTTCTTGACCACTATCCATGATATTAGTTTGGGCAGATGCTTCTACATTGTATAATCGCATCTTGTTTTTATCAACTCCAACAACAAACCTTTTGTAATAGTTTGGATCGGAATATCTATTTTTAAGTTGCTTAATCATCCACTGTCCCATATTGTCTAGTTCTTCACTAGCAATAATCGCAAACATTAAATCAGCAGTTGCTGGAAGACCAAAAGATTCAGAAGTATCTTCCAATCCAACATCTGTATTGTTATAGCCACCTCTTGTAGTTTGAGTAGCAGATACGATAGGACAATTATATTCTACAGCCAATCCTCTTAGTTCTTCAGCGATTGACTTAATATAAGAATAGGTATTTACATTTGCACCCATCCTTAATCTTTGACTAGCACAGATATTCAAATAATCAATAAAGATTATATCTGGCTTGAAACCTTTTTTCATTTTAAGTTCTTCAAGTAATGCTCTAAAGTGACCAGCATGAGCACCACCTGTCGGATACTCTTTTACAATTAGCTTACCATTATTATGGTCTTTAATTTTATTAATTCTTTTACTGAAGATATCATGGTCGACAACTTTAATTTCATCCATACCCAAGTTCAATAAGTTAGCATCAATCCTTTCAGATATTTTTTCTTCAGCCATCTCCATAGTAATGTAAAGAACATTCATACCCTCATTCAATATTGAAGAAGCATGATGACACATAAACAAAGATTTACCAACACCTGTACCAGCCATAGCAATGTTAAGAGTTTTTTTACTCAAGCCACCACGAGTAATAGTATTCAATAAATCAATATCAAACTTAATTTTTTCTTCAACCTTGTGATAGTATTCATACCTGTCATCAGAATCTTCAAGATAATCATGACCAACACTATTATCAAAACATACACCAAGAGCATCCTGCATCATTTTAGGAATAGCACCCTTGTCACGATTTTTATCTCTACCATCAATAATCTTGATAGAGTCCATAATAGTATTATGTACTGCTCGTTCTTTACACCATTCTTCAGCTTTATCATACAACCAATTATCGTTTACTGATTGCAGTTCTTTTACATCCTCAAGCATCTCTTGTATATTTTTATGCTCATCTTCAAATAAATCTTTACGAGCAAAAACTTCATTAGCAACCATCTCAGAATTAGGAACCTGATTATATTGTAAAAACAACTTTTCAAACTCTTCAAATATAATTCGTTCACCTCGCTCAGTAAAATATACACCCTTTATAAAGGGAAGCACTTTACGAGTAAACTCATCATTCTGAAATAAATTAGAAAGTATAGTTTCTTCAATACGCATAATTAAATTCTATCTGAAATAAAGTTAAAAGTCAAGAGTCGTCCTGTATCGGCTCAAGGTCATCTTGTAATTGTTGTGAATATGTATAGGTCTCTGGCTCAACTGCTTTTCTCATCTCATCCTCGCCACCTTTAAATAAGATATTTTTTTGTTCCATTTGTTCTTTTATCATGGTCATTAAAAAGTCACCAAGTATTTTTTCAACCTCAACCTTTGGTACCTGCCTATATTTATCTGGACCCTCTATCTCATAACTGTAATCAAGTTTGATAGTTTCATCTTCTGTGGGTTGGAAAGATACTTTACCAAAAGAAACAACCTTACCCTCTAGGAGACCTTGCAGTATCCTGAGTTTCATAAAACCTTGTTCGTTGGTTTCTTCTAGTATTTCGTGTGGGAGTTGTGCCTGAGAAGAATTCTTTAATTTATCAGTGTGGTAATTTTCTTTTTCCCACTCTTCTTTTGCTTTAAGGTAATCCTCCTCAGACACATAATCTTCGGCTGAGTGTATTGGTTCGTACTCTTTGGGATTATTCCCCTGTATTATCGTCGGTTTCTTGCTCATCAGATCCATACATAAATTTAGATTTACAGTGTTCGTCAATCTGTTTTAATACTTCTTCAGTAAAAAACTTTTCTGGCTCTTTCATAATAGCTTTACCAAATACTTTTTTACCATCTACAGTAATACGACCACCAGCACTTTCCCAGATACCTGCTTCAACTGCGAGGTCAATTAGACCATGGTATCTAGATAATCCTTTTTCAAAATTAAGTTTACATTCAACTTTCATTTGCTCTTTAGTAAACCTAGATTTCTGTGTAGTACATTTAATAATATTTCCTACAACTTCTGTACCATCACGATCTTTACTTTTACCCAAGAAGACGATTGTAGATGCAGCATACTTTAAGCCACCTCCACCACCCATGTCTTTCATAGGAACATAAGATCCGATTACATCGTAAGTATGATTGGTCACAATCATTGGTACATCAAGCTGTGCGAGTTTTAGACTTAATACTCTGAAAGCACCTCTTACTAATTGTGCTCTCGTCATATCACGAGTATCCTTACCCTCTGCCACATCTGCTACTTCTTTTTCAGTAGAGAGCATACCCAACGAGTCTAAACAAAATAGGATTGGTTTCCTTGCCTGTTCAGGTACATTTTTATGATTTTCAAGAATACGCACAGCTTGAGTACGAAACTCTTGAATAGTTGTCACTGGTACAATAACAAATCTGTTAGAATCTATATCTCTATCTTCAAGGATCTGCTTAGTAAGTGCACCCTCTGTTTCAAAATATATCACACCTGCTTCTTTATCCATATCTAGGAAGTTCTTAGCAACTCCTAGAGCGAAAAAAGTTTTACCTGTAGAACTTTCACCAGCAAGGGCAGTGACCTTGTTTCCTGGGAGTCCTCCATAAATAGATCCACTCAACAACGCATTAAATGCATAAGACCCTGTGTCTACAAATTTGACATCAGAGTCTAGTGCATTTTCCGCAAGACCTGCGTACTCGTTGCCGAGATTATCTATAAGGTCGTTTAAATAACCAACCATATATTATTCTCCTTTAATTAATTATGCGTCAATAGGTTTAGTTTCTACTGGCTCTAACTTTTGCATCTTAATGTTAGGTGCCAACCTATTATTAGTCTCAGACCATTTCAATCCTACATATACTCTATACAAACCATCGGCTGTAATGAATACATCTTTGTTCCACTCTTCATATCCAGGAAGAGAAGTAGGAGTGATTACATTGTTGGTTTGACTTGTAGATCTTTCAACCATTAAGTCTTCACCCTCACCAGATCCTTCCTCTTTATATATACTCTCATTTTGAGTAATCCTGCCATTTACTTGGTCAGCTAAATCTGACTTCGCAATAGTAGTAGCTTTATCAAGAGCGAACTGAAGATCGTAAGAAACTGAAGAACCGACACCATAGATAAACTCTTCGGCATCTCGGTTTCTAATTAATCCTTTTTCTACCTCTGCTTCTAAGTACCAAGTCGGCACTTTATTAAGAACACCATCACGATTTGCTTCGGTGGCAATCTTAGTTGTAGAGCATGCTGCTAAAAATATTAGCATACTTGAGATTAATAGGATTTTAAAATTTTGAAATGATGACATCATAAACCTCCTTCACGATTTCAATTATGTTATTTGCAATTTCAGGATAGAAGTAAGTAATAGCAATCCCAATAGCAACTCCAATAATATATTTCATAATATAATTATCTCCTAGTTCATTTCAGTAATTAACTTAATGAATATAGTGTACATACCTAATCTAGCCATTTCATTCAACAATGCATCAGAAGGATTATTCTCTGGGTCAAACTTTTGATGTCCCTGTTGAGTTTCTTCTTTACAAGTAGTTGTCTGTATTTCCGATACAATGATACCATTCTGTACAATTTGAGTTGTCTCAGTCGTACAGTTTGGTCCATATACTTTTGTCATCGGTGCAGTATAGGCAGGTGGAGAGCACATAGTCACTCCAAGCATTATCCATATAGCAATTACTTTTTTCATTATTATCATTCTACCCTAAAAAAACTTAAAAGTAAAGGGATTGCTAAGTCCTTGATATTAAAAGAAATCTTCAAGACTCGCTGTTTGCCTTACTTTCCAGTTCAAACTTTGTACCATAATCTCAATAGGATCTAGAAATACCTTCTCAAACATAAGGTCATAATCTACATATTCATGGATGCCGAACTCCTTAGGCACAACATCTAGGAAAGATATAACATTCTCCCTGATGACATTAGGTTTTTTTAGATATACAAACTTGATTTTTTCACCCTCTTTGATATCACTATATCTGAGAGTAATATTCTTTTCCTTTAAATAATGATTATACAACAAAGCACCTCTTACATGAATAGGAGTTGCTTTACGATATATGCTCATACTGTCACGATAGTTTTTCAAACCATTTACCGATCTAGGAAAAGCAATCTCTTCAACAGGAAGAGAGTTAAACTGTGTTCTAGCATCGTCAATAAATTTATATAAGTCGTTTTGATTACCATGAAGAATTGTTGGTATAGCTTCTTTCAATAACTCACGAACAGAGTGGGGAGTAGATGATTTAATCATTTCTAAACCCATAATTTTCATCTTAGGTTTTTTATAAGACACTCCCTCTGAATTATATACAGAAAGAACATATCTTTTCTTAGCAGTCCATAAACCTTTATCAGCTAGAACCTCTCGCTCCATAACCATCTTGTTAGCAAAAGCATTCTGCCTATCAGCTAGAATAGAATATTGTTCATTTATATATGGCATAAACTTTTCATTACAAATGGTGTTTAGGAATCTAATAGTTTTATTTATGTCAGATTGTTTTTCTCCCATAACTTTATCAACAAGTTTTTCGAATGTAACATAAATAGAATCTGTATCAACAGCAATAATATAGTCTTCATCTTTTGTACCAATTATTTTGTTTAGATAATCATTCATCCTATCATGTATCCAACGAATAGATAACTGACCAGATGTTGTAATAGCTTCAGCCATTTTCAAATCAAAGTATCTAAAGTATTGATTACCAAGTGCACCATAAGCTGAGTTAAGAGCAATCTTCATACCCATCTGATAATTATTCTTGCTTGATATAACTTTTAATTGGCGAGGATCGTTTTCATTTTCATATAACTGTTGTGCCTGTAGCATTTCTTTCTTAGCAACTTTCCTCTGATTATAGAAGTCCTCCATAATACTAGGGAATACACCTCTAAAATCTTTTCTATATTGAGAACCATTTGCAGCAACAGCATAATCAGAATCTTTAGCAGGAGTTTTTAGATAATGGTCAACACCTTTTTCAACAGATTCCTGTTGTAAAGTTTCAGGAGATATGTTATACTGCATAATCAAGTGTGGATATAGTGAGTTCAAGTCAAACGAAGCAACCCATTTATGTAAACCAATCAATGGCTCTTTTACAAATGCTCCTTCAAACTGAGTTGATTTATCTTTACTAGACTTGGGTGGTATTACCACATTTACTTTCATCAGATAGTTGTGAACAATCATATCCCACATACGAACCTGAGAGAATACATCATCATAATTAATCTTAGCATTATATGCCATGGTAAGCTGAAGTTCAATCAGCTTCATTTTATCTTCTAGTCTATCAACCAATACAGTATCAATGACATTATAATCTACGAATTTATTCCAGTCGTTTTTATAGAACTCTGAGAAGGTTGCGTACTCACTATGGTCAAGTTTCTTTTGACCAAGTTCAACGAAGGCAATATTATCTAGACGATAAGATTCTTGTGCGGTGTAAGTATATTTTTTGTAGAGGTCAAGATAATCAAGCTGAGCAATACCTGCGATTGCTATGGCGAACTCTTTATTACCTTTTACATATATCTCTCTTTCATGTACAATCTTCCAAGGAGATAATCTACGAGCATGGTCTTCACCAATAACATGACACATGCGTCGCCATAAATATGCGAGGTCAAAAAACTGAGAGTTCCAACCTGTAATTACATCAGGATAATTTTCAATCCAGTAATCTAGAAACTTGTGAAATAAAATCTTTTCATCACGACAATATACATATCGCCAATTATTATGTTGTTCAGCATCGCCTGTATATTCTTTAGTACCAAAAGTGACAATCTCTTTTGAGTGATTATCTTGTACAGTAATAAGAAGCAATTTTTCATTTGCTCTTTCAATATTCGGAAACCCTTCTTCAGCTTCAGTCTCAATATCTATTGACCAAATCTTAATTAGTTCTTTATCCCATTCAATATCATTCTTAAACTCATCGTGCATATATTGATAATGCCATTGAGTTTGACCATGTACTTCCATAACTTCTTCGTATTGACGAACGAAGTCTTTAGCATCTTTAATACTGGCTTGTTGGATTTTATAGGCAGGATGCCCTTTGAGAGTTTTGTATGGAGTTTCGCCCTTACCTCGTGTCACCCAGACACTAGGTTTGAATGGTATCTTCTCTGCTCTTCGCTTCCCACCAGATATATATCTGACTAGAAGCTGATTACCATGTGGATGAACATTAGTATAAAACTTCATAATATAACTCTACTCCTTTTTAAGTTAAAAGTAAAGTTATACAATCAGTTTTTTTTCTGGAGTGACAATACTAGGACTGCCCCAGATTCTTTTATATTCGTCTTTTAATTGTTGGGTTGGATTTACAACAGACTGTATAGCAGTCTTGTAAAATATGATAGAGTTAGCTGGATCGCCATATGGGCAATAAGGTGCTAATCCTACTTGTGATTTTCCTTGTTCGTTAGGTTGTTCAGTGACTAGCATACTTGGAACTCTACATTCGTATTGCTCAACACCGAAGTCGACAATTTCTGCTACAATAATCTCACCTGAGTTCATCATAAACAATTTTATATCTTCATCTTTCATAATATATCTCCATATTAAAGTGGTGCTCCCCAGCATCGGCTGGGGAGTCTTGGTTAATTACTTAATGTCGATGACTTTAAGTTTCTTCTCTTCAGGAATAATCCTTTCGAGTTCGACGGAAAGCATTCCATCTTTTAGAGTACCACCTTTGACTACTACATCATCGGCGACTGTAAATGTACGAGTAAAGTTTCTTTTAGAAATACCTTGATGTACATATTCCTCTTCAGTTTTATTTTCAGAAGGCACTGACTTAATTGTCAAAGTGTTCTCCTGATGTTCAACTGTAATATCTTTTTTAGAAAAACCAGCCACAGCCATTTCAATAGCAAACTTCTCATCGCTGAGTTTCTTGATATTGTATGGTGGGTAGCTTTCTGATTTGTGAATAGCATTGACTCTATCGAATGTATCAAATAGATTGTCAAAACCAATTGAAAATGGAGAAGTATCTCTCCAAACATTAAATGTTGCGTTCATAGTTTTCCTCCTTTATGAAGCGAGTTTAAATTACGAGAACCCATTATGGCATTCTCTATATTATATATAGGTATCATTTCAAAAATTTCAAGTCCTTTATATAAATTTTTTACGAGATCCTCACGAATAATGCTGGTACTTTGTACCAATCACTACCAGCAGGATCGTACGAAACTGCAGCTTGTGGACCCATATTTTTCCAAGTGCTTGTACCTGTAGAGTCTAATACTGTCCACACATTAATATTATCCCCAGCATTATCTCCCGAAGCAGTTGCTGGTGGTTGAAAATTTCCTTGATATCCTGGACCGATATCTGATGTTGTTGGAGTAAATGCTGATACATATAATTTATCTCCAGACACAGTACCATTTACAGCAATAGAATAAACATTCGTTCCTGCTGATGAATCAAAAACATAAGCCATCGCATAAGTTTGATTTGCTCCTAGAGTTGTGCTAGGTAAATTTGTTGAGTTAGTAGCAGTTGTGGCAGTGGTTGCTGTTGTAGCATTTCCAGTAGTATCTGCGTCAATAGATGCAGGCAATCTAGCTTTGTTTAATGTACCACTTGCTATATTAGTAGCATTAGTGGTATCAGTAGTTGCCGATGCTGCCAGTGAAGAAGTATCTGCTTTAGCATTTATCTGTGTTTGTACATTACCAGTCACAGTATTAAGATGTTGAAACTCAGTATTTGTGACTGAGCCATCAGCAATCTTAGTTGCGTCA
>Ga0163180_10001333_pt1 | contig 14140 bp, 10 predicted proteins | sample AtlANTMetagenome_2_FD_109647 | JGI IMG/M metagenome (GOLD analysis project Ga0163180, IMG submission 109647) | Marine eukaryotic phytoplankton communities from the Atlantic Ocean - Atlantic ANT 4 Metagenome | ecosystem: Environmental > Aquatic > Marine > Oceanic | place: North Atlantic Ocean...
AAAAGCTCTCCTTCCTCTCTGCAACAAAAAAAAATGTGTGTGAAAAAGAAAAAAGTCACAAAAAAAAAGTCACACAAAAACATTTTCAATCAAACAATCCTCCGGCTTACTTACTTACTTAATACCCCGACGACGACGACGACGACGACGACGACGACGACGACGTACCAACCGCGGCGCTCTTTAAAACGCGGAGGAGGAGAAGGAGGAGGAGGAGGAGGAGGAGGAGGAAATGGAGACCACCCAAACGAAGAAACGGAAGAGCAAAAAATTCTTTTCGTTAGTGGTGGTGGTCACGATGAGTATTGGATGCTGCTTTTTCTTCTTCGAAAAAGACGAAGCGAATACGACAACACTTTTAACGACGACGCGTTTTGACGCCACGCGTTACGGTCGCGGCGTCGAGGAAGAAGAGGCGAACGCAAGGAGAACAGGAGGAGGAGGAGGAGGAGGAGATTTTGAGGTTGGGAACGACGACGACGACGACGATGGTCGCTCGTCGTTTTCATCCACCAAAAACAGTTTCGTCTATGGGAACAATGCAAATGAAGATACCACGACGACGACGACGACGCAAAGAAAAGCAAAACAGAAGCAGATATTGAAAATGATGCGCGGCCACGCGAAAATGTTACAAGACAAAACGCCATCGAGAGCGTACGACGCGTTCGAAGAGGACGAAGGTCACGACGATTATGGAGGTTTGGGCGCGTCGTCTTCGTCGTCGTGTTACAACAAAAATACGCATAACAATAATGATAATCAATTTAGTATCTCCGACGCGTTTAAAAACGCAAACTCGAACGGCATCGGATACTCGCACATGGCTATGCTCTCACCTTTACCAAAAGGAAGCTTTTATCGATGGATTTTAGTGTGGCAGTGTTCGAGAGGAATCGAGGGGACCGCGGATATGCACTTGAGGGCTGTTTTCTCGGACGACCTCAAAAAATGGACGCCGAAGGACGGCGTCGAATTGAACGTGAAAAAAGATAAGAAGAACGCCGTGTGGGCGCCGGTGTTGCATTTAGACGAAAAAGAGAACGTGTTGTGGTTATATTTCAGCGAGTCGGTGAAATGTTTGAGAATGATGTCGCCAGAAAATCGATGGTCGCCTGGTGGGAATATCAACGCCGTTTCTTCCATAGACGGGATTTCGTGGACGAAACCGAAAACGTTGATAACGAGCGAAAGCGAAAGCGGCAATCCCAAAGTCATCGCGAACAAGTTAGTCGTACATCCGAAATCGAAACACTGGATTTTACCGTATTGGGGAGAAGCTTCGAGCGCGAAAGGGTGTCGTTCGGGTCATCCAACCATCAGCGGCGTGTTAATTTCAAAAGACTCGGGACACACGTGGCATTCGCACGGCAAAGTACATCCGAGACACGGACGAGTGATTGAAGGTACCGTGGCGGTCACTGAAAATGGTGATTCGATTTTACAACTGTGGAGATCAAAAAGTGGTTTTTTGATGCAATCGACGTCCGCAAACGGTGGATTTACGTGGACCTCGCCAAGGAAACGAACGGATTTGAAAAATCCAGACAGCAAGTCAAGTTTAATCGATTTCAGTTATTACGTCAACGACACGACTGGCAAAACCGAAATTATCAGCAACAGCGGCATCAGCGAATTATTATCGAGATCATCACCATCGTCATCGTTATCGAGAGCAAAGCAAAATTTGAAACACGTCATCGCGTTAGCCTTTAACGACGCCTCTTCCGGTCGCAAGAAACTCTCCTTAGCCATCTCGAAATCCCCGGGCGACGGCAAACGCTTCTCGAAACTGAAAGAAATAGAGCCCGGTAGATCAGGCGTTCATTTTCATTACCCGACGGTCATCGCCGATCCATTTTATAGGTGCAATAGTAACAAAATCCGCATAATCGTCGCGTATTCGTACATGAAACGCGTCAACGGATGGGGAAACGTCTATCGACAAGCGAAGTTTGGCGGCATTCGCGTCGCGACCGTTTTGATGGACGCGTCGTCATCTTCGTCGTAAAGATTGTATTAGTGTACACATAGTAGTGTTAGTATGCATTTCACGTTTCTCTCTCTTCTCTCATTCTTTCTTTAAACTACCTAGTATTATGGTACGTAGTTGTAATAATAGTCATTAGTTGTGCATCCTTATACTGTATGTAGTCTGTCATCACATTTTTATATGTACGAGTATATCAAAATCATCGCACACGATGCATGACGCACAAAAGAAAAAATTATAAGTCGACGAAGAAAAAAAAGAGGGGCTGTTTGAGGCATTCATTTTTTTCCATTATTTTTTAATACGAAATTTTCTTTATCCAAAAAGCGTGACGTAAGCGTCGTCGTCGTCGTCAAACTCTCGTCAAAAGAAGAAGAAGAAGAAGAAGAATGGAGAAACCCGACGACCCGGCGGGCGATGATGCGACGGTGGGCAAGAAGAAGCAGAAGAAGATGGACGTGGACGTTGGCGTGCCAATCATCGACTGGTCGATCAAGAACTCCGCGTTCCATCGATTCTTTTTCGCGCACGTCACCAAACTCATCGCCGTCGGTCACGTCAGGCGAGTCGAACCGGAAGATTTAGCGCACCTCGAGGAGTTAGAGTCCGCGTTTTTACACGAAAACTTCGAGAAAGAATGGGAAGAAGAAAAACGATCGAAAGGGAAAAGCGAGAAGACGCTCATCAGAGTGCTGCTGAGAAGACACGCGTTTACGTTCGTGTGGACGGGAGTGTTGTTCGCGATAGCACAAGGGGCGATTTTTGCCGGACCTTTGCTCTTGCGAGAGATTGTGAAAGGCATAGAGTGCAGAAATTTTTACGCCGCAAACGCACAGCTTCTACCAGAAGGACAATCCGTAGACGACGCGTGCTCGACGACGAATGAATTGTACACGTATGCCGGGTTTTTAACCGGGGCGAGCGTTTTGAGCAATTTTTGCTCGGCGCACCAAGAATTCGCTTTGCAAAAAGTCGGCGTCGCGGTGAGGAACACATTGATGGTGGCGTTGTATAGGAAAGTGTTGAAACTGTCACCGAAAGGTTTACAAGCGGAAAGTACGGGGAAAATTGTCACGCTAATGTCCAATGACGTAAATAAGTTACAAGATTTGTTCTCTTTGATTCACAACGTGTGGGCAGCGCCGATTTTTATCATCGCTTCGTTTACGCTCTTATACGACGTCATCGAATGGTCCGCGTTTGTCGGGTTTGCGTGCATTTTAATCGCCGCGCCGTTTACCGCAACCGTGGCGAAGAAGTTGTTCGCGCTGAGACGATTAGTCGTCCAGTGTGCGGATAAAAGAGTGAACATTTTGAGCGAAGTCGTGAACGGGATGAAAGTGATAAAGTATTACGCCTGGGAAAAGACGTTTAAAGGAAAGACGGAGAAAATTCGAGAGGAAGAGGTGAACTTAGTGTGGAGAGCACAGAAAATCAGCGCTCTTTTTGGCGTCGCGCTATTTTCCACTCCAATTTTCATCGCAGTGTGTTCGTTCGGGTCTTTCTCTTTAGCCGGTAACTCGATTACCGCGCCAACCGCGTACACGGCGTTGGCGTTGTTCAACACCTTGAGATTTCCACTCGTGTTAGTGCCGTTTTTGTTGACGTCGTTGTTGAACGCGTTGAACGCAATTCAACGTCTAGGCGCGTTCTTAGACCAAGACGAAAGTTTAGACGTGGAGATTGACGGTTCGGACCCAGGGAGAATCGTTTTGAACGACGCGTCTTTTTGCTGGCCGACGTTGCCGAAGAAAATGAAGGAGGACGAAAAGAACACCGACAAAGGAGGCGCTCCTCCGACTCCTGGCGGAGCGTCAGCGACGACGGAGAACGACGAAGAGAAGAGTGGACCCATTCAAACAAAGAAGAAACCGATGAAGAAACCAAAGCGCGTGTCGAAAAAAGAACAGAAAAGACTGGACGAGGAGAAAGCGGCGAAGGAGAAGGAAGAGCTCGAAAATTTGCCGCAACAAGAACCGTTTGGCATGTCGAATGTTTCCATCAACATCGAACCGGGAAGTTTAACCATGATTATCGGCCCAGTTGGATGCGGTAAATCCACGCTGTTGTCCGCTTTGAATAAATTCATCACGTTGAGATCTGGCGAAATTAAGCTCTCCGGCACGTCTTCGTTCGTCGCGCAAACGGCGTGGATTTTGAACACCTCCGTTCGTAACAACATTTTGTTTGGGAAACCGTACGATTCAAAATTATACGATGATACTCTGAAACGCGCGCAACTTATGGACGATTTAGATTTACTTCCAGCCGGTGATTTGACCATGATTGGCGAACGCGGCGTGACGTTATCCGGCGGCCAAAAACAACGCATCTCCATCGCGAGAGCGTTGTACGCTGAATCGGACGTCTATTTGTTCGACGACCCGTTATCGGCAGTGGACAACCACGTCGGCGCGGCTTTGTTCAAAGACGTCATCAAAGGAAGTTTGAAGAACAAAACGCGAGTGTTGGTTACGAACGCGTTGCAATACCTTCCGCAAGCGGACCAAATCGTCGTCTTAGAGGAAGGTAAAGTCCAAGAAATCGGGACGTACACATCCTTGATGAGCAAAGGTTTGGACTTTTCAAAGTTGATGAAACACCACGGATTGCATGAAGAAGAGAGCAGCCGTGTAAGCTTGGACGGAGATACGCGCCGCAAATCTTTAGAAGGCGAAACAAGAAAGTCTTTGGACGCTTCCGGCTCGGCTCAAGGAGAACAAAAAGCGCCGGCGAAGCCAAAAGTCATCACCGACGACATGATTGGTAAAGAAGAAGAGCGTTCCATCGGGAACGTCTCGTTGAAAGTCTACATGGAATTCTTCCGCGCGACTGGAACGAAGTTTTCCGCTCTGTTCGTCTTCTGTCTCTTCGGCGCCGAATACGGTTCCAAAGCCTTTCTGGATTACTGGCTCTCATGGTGGGCGGAAAACAAATTCGGATGGAACTCGAAACAGTACCTCGGCGTTTATTTCGCCATCTTTCTCGTCAACGGCATCGCCATCTTCTTCCGATCGATCGTTTTGTATTTCTTCTGCGTGCGAGCGGCGAAGAATTTACACAATAAACTCCTCGCCAGAGTTTTGAAAATGCCTATGAGTTTCTTCGATACGACGCCGTCTGGACGAATCATCAATCGATTCTCACGAGATACGGAAACAATCGATTCCGTGTTACCTGGGATTGTTGTTCAATTCTTAGGATGCATATCAAACATCATCACGACATTGGCCATCATTTGTGCGGCAACCTTATGGTTCATGATTGCGTTACCGCCAATCTTTCTTATTTACATTTCCGTGCAAAGATTTTACATTCCCGCCTGCCGGGAGTTGCAACGCATTGAATCCATCACGCGATCCCCCATTTATAGCGGATTAGGCGAAGCTGTTTTGGGCGTGGAAACTATCAGAGCGTACAGAGCGCAAGCGCATTTCATATCGGAAGCTGATTTAAAAGCGCAAAAGAACGCGGACGCTTTCATCTCGCAACGCATGGCTGCGTGTTGGTTGAACATGCGTTTACGATTTATCGGCACCGGCATAGTCTTATTGGCGTCGTTTTTAGTAATTCAAGGCAAAGTTGAAGCTGGCATCGCTGGTTTGACCTTAGTGTACGCTTTGGACGTGACGAAATACATGGAGCACGGCACCAACATGGCTTCCCAACTCGAAACGCAAATGAATGCCGTCGAACGTGTCGTCCAATACTTGGATTTACCGTTGGAGAAAAAACACACGACGGAACCGGACGTGGCGAAAGGATTGCCGGAAAACTGGCCGGCTAAAGGTAAACTCGAAATTGTCGATTTAAGCATGAAGTATCGAGATAATCTGCCGTTGGTGTTGAGCAAGATCTCGTTTACGGTTTTACCGGGACAAAAAATCGGTATTTGCGGTCGAACGGGTAGCGGGAAATCGTCCATGTTTGTCGCCTTATTTCGCATCGTGGAACCGCAGCCGGGGTCGAAAATTGTACTCGATGGCGTAGATGTGTCCACTTTAGGATTGAGAGACTTACGCTCGAAAATGGCCATGATTCCGCAAGATCCGTTCATGTTTGCCGGGACGGTCAGGACGAACTTGGATCCGTTCGAAGAACACACCGACGAGGAAGTATGGTCGGTGATTGAAAAAGTCGGGTTGAAGCACACGATTGACGCGGCGGCGAAACAGTTGGACATGGAAGTCATCGATAACGGGAGCAACTTTTCTTTAGGTCAGAGACAATTATTGTGCATGGGAAGAGCGTTGTTACGAAACTCTCGCGTGCTCATGATGGACGAAGCGACGGCTTCGGTCGATATGGATTCTGACGCGTTGATTCAAAAAACTGTCAGAGAGGCGTTTAGCGAGTGCACGACTTTGACCATCGCGCACAGATTAAACACCATCATGGACTCGGATAAAATCTTATTCTTGGATAGCGGAAAAGTGAGTGAATACGACGACCCGCAGACGTTGTTACGGAACCCGAACGGCGCCTTCTCGCGAATGGTCGAGAAGACGGGCAAGACGCAAGAGAAGAATTTAAAACGCATCGCTAGCGATGCCGCAATGAAGAGAAAAGGATCCGCGAGCGATATGAGTAGCGGTGCATAGACATACACAAGAGAAGTGAAAAATCAAAAATACGAAATGGGAGCGAAGTGCGGCGTGGTGTTAATAATGTGTGTTACGACGTGTTGTTGTTCTTTTGTCATGAAATCGACCGACGACGACGACGAGACGGCTATTTCGTCTTTTTCGTTTCTCTTTTTTCCACTTCTCTCATGATTTCCTCGGCTAATTTCTCCGCGCTAGAATCCTTCGTCGCCGGCGCCCTGGCGAGTAAGTACGCGCCCGATATCATCCCGATCAATATCGTGAAATACATCACGTTCACCGGTCCATATTCGTTCACGTTTTCGGGCAAGAACGTCAAACTCGTTCGATTCGCGTTCCTCCCCCACGCCTCTCGGAAAATTTGTTTCCCGAAAAAACTCATCAAGATTTCCGCTCTCACCTCTTTCGTTTTCGTGAACACCTGTTGTCCCAACACGAAGAAGAGAATCACGCACCCGATTTCCGTTTGCATTTTCGACGGCAGCAACAAGTTCACCCCCGCGAATAACTCCAACTTTCCCTGAACTTTTTGGTTCAACCCTTTCGCTTTCTTCGCTTTCTGAATGAATTTCGCGTAGCCGACGACAATCATCATGATAGATAACACGTAGGCGTTAAACTCGGCACCGTTTCTGTCCATGAACGCGTCGACGGCATTAATAAAATCGACGATAACCGCGACGTACGGGTGCATAAACGTCAGCATGTTGTTCTTCTTCTTCTTCTTGTATCTCTGTGACGACGACGACGATGTCTTTGTGTGTGTGTGTGTGTGTGACGGTTGTTTTGTTTTGGAATATTTTTTTTTTCTTTGGACATTTTTTTTACCCCTTTTTCCCTCATTTTTATCAAATGTCAAATGCTTCGTAGTCCAAATAATATAATAATCTCGACATTTTTTTAATAAAACATTTTTGACACAAAAAAATTGGATGATGATGATATCTCTCTGTAATGCCTTTTGTGGCTCTGTTTTGCGATGATACCACCACCACCACCACCACCACGATATACGAATACGAACGAAGACCACACGAATAGAGAACGAAAAAGACGACGACGAAGAAAATACCGATGACGACGCTTCGTGGTGGTCGTCAGTTCTGTCCCGCGCATCGTCCTCATCCTCTTTCTCATCCTCATTCAGAATCATCATCATCATCATCATCATCATCAAAGCGGACGACGAGAACAACAAGAACGACACGAACTGCGAAGGAAAATACCGTGAAGAACAGAAGGAAAACAGCGACGGCATCGTCGTCGTCGTCGTCGTCAATGATGGTGGTGGTTTCTTCTTTTCATTTCGAGTTCGAGCGTATGAAGCAACACCGTACGAACGGAGTACGTGCGATTGCGAAAAGAGGACGAACGAAGAAGAGTACACGCCTCCAATCATCGGTGATTTCTCCAGAGACGACGTTCGCGACGACAACCACCAGTATAGATCTTCTCGTTCCTATGCTGAAAAACGCCATCTTAGACGAACGGTCGACAGCCATCGCCATCGCCTCGCCTCTTTTCGCCACGAGCGTTGTACCGTATCTCCTTTTCCTAAAAAATCTTTGGGGAGCGGAGACGGCGACGAGCGAACAGAAATACGCGTTTGCGACGTTGTTGGTGTTTGTGTTGATTTCGATACCAGCGGAAGTGTACACGAAGGAGAGATACGACACGGTGCTATCGAACATAGATTCGCTACATTTTTTGATTCAGTCGGCGATTTCGTTGACAAATTTACGGATATTGTTGGCGTTTCGAGAAGATTTCAATCCCATCGATACCACCACCGAGGAGGAAAAAGACGCGAACTCAAAATTCGCGACGACACGAGGAACAGCCGTGGACAACGGACGACCGGGTGCGGCTGTGGAAGCCATCGCCGGCATCATTCTTTTATCCACCGGCATCTTGATGGCTTTGGACGACCGGTTGATTGATTTATCTTCGATTGATTTCAAGGCGACGTCAGAAACTTCGATACAATTCATATCGAGCGTGACCCGCACCATCCAAAGCTGGCGAGATTACGCGCAAGAATTTGACAGTTCGTTCACGAGTTTACTCAACGTGCAAACACATCCCCCAAATGCATTATCGGTTCCCACTTGGGGCGTTCACGTTTTTTCCTTGGTCGAATGGCTCGTAGCCATGGGTTTCGTGTGGGATTATGGCACGCGAACCCGACACAAAGGGTGGAAAATGTTAACGTTGGCGATGTTACCATTACACGCGAGTGGAATATGCGCAGTCACGCAACATTTTTTCAACAACGATCCGAGCTTAGAATGGTTGGTCACGATGCAAGGCGCGTTTACAATGGTTGGGAATATCAGTTTGCTTTACGCCGCGAAAACATTGGCAAACGAAGAGCCGAGATTGGACGTTTTCCTCGCTGAAGAAGACGATAAAGAAGAAAACAAGAAGAAGATAAATACGGAACCATGGAGACAAAAGACACGAATTGAAATCTGGGACGTCGAACGACTTGGTCTTCTCTTTGAGAAGGACGACGAGTTTATGTTTTCGTTCAAAATCGCACTGGTTTCCATCGGCATCGCCGCGTTCGTTCGAGGCGCGAGCTTGGTGTTTGCGCCTGAATTTGTATACAATCCTCTCGATAATGGTGGTGGAAATCATCACGACGAGTTGAACGCGTACGCGCTTCTGTTTGTGTTTATTCCTCTTTTGATCAACTACGTCAAGTGGCAGTTGCGGTTTCGAAGCGAAGAGGAAGAAAGAGCTCTGATGAAAATAGGAGAAAGAGGAATGAGTAATACTAAATAATAATAATAACAATAGCGTAGTGTAGTCGTATAGTAAGTAGGTTTATATATTATACATAAGTAGGTTGGTAGTAGCGTTGTGCAATAGTTTTTACATACACAGTAGGTGAGCGTACCGTCGTTGTTCGTGTTTCTTGTTTTTGTTGTTGTTTTAATAGAGTCGTTTCGACAAAGGCGACGTCGACATTTTTTTTGTCCAGGTGTCGCCCCTTTTGCAAACGAAAGAAAAAAGAAAAAAAAAGAGGAAGAGAAATCCGCATTTACGCGCACCAATCCAACTCATTTTGCGACGACACACGAGGCGGAAACACGAAGAGAGACAAAATGAGTGGCAACACGGACGCAGAGAAAGGCAATTTTGCCGTGAAAGCCGGTTTGGCACAGGTGTGCGATTCGCATTCGAGAGAACTCACGCGGTTTTCGACGAGATGTCTTTTTTTTTTGTCGGCGACGGCGTCATCGTCGTCGTCGTCGTCGTCGTCGTCGTCGTCATCGTCGTTCTCCTCCTCCTCCTCTTTCCACGCCCTCCGACACACGAAAAAGAGAGCTTCAAAAGCGCGTCGTCGTCGTCGTCGTCGTCTTCGTCGTCTCTGTGATGATGATGATGATAATGATGATGGTGGTGGTGGTGGTGATGGTAAAAACGATGCTTTATCCGTCGCGCGCATCACAGACAAAGCGACCAACAAGGAAGGAAGGAAGGAAGGAAGGAAGGAAGGAAGGAGGAGAAAAAACCTCTTCTTCTTTTTCTTTTTCTTCTTTTTTTTTTGTCTTCTTCTGTAAATGTTGGGGTGGATTTATTGGTGGTCCATTTTTTTTTCACAAGACGTCACCACTCCTTTTGTCTTTGCTTTGTGTGTCTTTTTCGTTTTTATTTTAGTCTTCTCAAAAAACGAGATGCTTTCGGAAAGAAAAAAATTTATAAATAATTAACTCAAACGACTGCTGCTTTCTCTGTCTGTCGTCCTCTATCGTCCTCTATCGAACGATGACAAAAACAGATGCTAAAAGGCGGTGTCATCATGGACGTCGTCAACGTCGAACAAGCGAGAATCGCGGAAGAAGCAGGTGCAGTCGCCGTCATGGCGTTGGAAAGAGTCCCGGCGGATATCCGAAAAGACGGCGGCGTGGCGCGCATGAGCGACCCGACGATGATTAAAATGATTAAAGAAGCGGTGACAATTCCGGTCATGGCGAAAGCGAGAATTGGGCATTTTGTGGAAGGGCAAGTGTTGGAATCCATTGGTATCGATTACATCGACGAAAGCGAAGTTTTGACCCCGGCAGATGAGATCAATCACATCAACAAACACAAATTTAAAGTGCCGGTGTTGTGCGGGTGCCGAGACTTGGGCGAAGCGTTGAGACGCATCGCCGAAGGGTGCTCGATGATTCGAACGAAAGGTGAAGCGGGAACTGGGAACGTAGTTGAAGCAGTGAGACACTGCAGAGCAGTAATGGGAGACATTCGACGATTACAAGCCATGGACGAAGACGAAGTGTTTGTGTACGCGAAAGAGATTCGAGCGCCGTACGAATTAGTAGCGCAAACGAAAAAGTTGGGTCGATTACCGACGGTGAACTTTGCCGCCGGCGGAGTTGCCACTCCAGCCGATGCGGCGTTGATGATGCAACTCGGCATGGATGGTGTTTTCGTTGGTTCTGGGATTTTCAAATCTGGTGATCCGGCAAAGAGAGCGCGGGCGATTGTCCAAGCGGTGACGCACTACAACGACCCGAAAATCATCGCCGAAGTCTCGTGCGGTTTGGGCGAAGCCATGGTTGGCATCGACTGCAAAGAGATGCACTTTACCTCCTACGCCGCGCGCTCGGAATAAAACGCTTGCTTTGCATCACACCACTAGTCAAAAAATAGAAATACTAAGTATGCACGTAAGTAGTAGATTATTTTTGTTTTTTAGAAGGAGAAAGAGTTGTTGAACGCAAAGCGCTTTATATAAGAAGACGCGATGAGAAGACATGAGAAGCACGCGTGCGGTGGCGTAGTAGACGTCACCCTCCTTTCCCTTCCTTTTCTTCTCGAGGACGACGACGACGAAGAAGAAGTTAAATCGTCGTCGTCTGTCGATACATCCATATTATACACCGAGAATTGTAATGTATATACCCCCCACTTCACCCTTCGTCCTGAAGGAGAACACACTTCGGTTTTGTGTCATCGCTTGTTTTTTCTTTTTGTTTTTTGTTTTTTGTTTTTTGTTTTTGTTTTTTGTTTTTTGTTTTTCGGAACCGCCGCCAAAGAAAAAGAAAAAGAAAAAAGAAAAGCTTTTGTGACTTTATACTATACATTTGCAAAGAACGCACGCACGCACGCACGCACGCGAGAAAGAACGCACCATTCACCGAACGCCCACAAAAATGTCGTCGAGAGCACGGGCGGCGACATTCAGAGATTTTTTGTAGCGCAGAGAAGATAGATGTCGCCCGAAACGACGACGACGACAAAGACACAGAAGAAGAAGAAGAAGAAGAAGAAGACGAAGAAGAAGACGAAAACGAAAGTGGAAAAACAACTGTTGAAGGAAAAGTTCATCCGACTCGTTCGTCGGAAACTCATCGAAAACGCGACGTTTCGACGCGCTTTCGTGAATGCGAACGAGTACAACAAAATCGCGCAAAGCGTGCGCGTGGCGTTCAGAGAAGAGAACGACGACGAAGACGACGACGACGAAGAAAAGGAGAAGATGTTGCATTTTTTAGACAGCAAATCGCACTTTTTGTTCGTCGTCGACAAAGTCGTGGGTCAAAAAAGCAAAGACGACGACGACGAAGAAGAAGAAGACGTCCACGTGAATTTGACCGAACCTTTAGAAACGTGGTTGCGAGTGAAGAACTACCATAGGAACAAGTTTAAAAAGCTCGGCGAAAACGCGGCGGCGACGATTAAAGAGAAACAAAAGGCGAAACGAGAAGCCAAGGAGAGAGTGAACAAAGCGAGGATGGAGAAGAAAGAGAAAGAGACGAAAGAGAAGGAACGAAAAGAGAGAAAGAGGAAGTACCACGTAGATTTGGAGTATTACAGGCATAAAGGCACGTGTTTAGACTGGGTAAATACTGGAACGTGTCGATTCGGAAGCGAGTGCACGTACGCGCACGACGAAGAAGCCAAAGGAAAGTTGATCGAAGCGGCGCGAGAAGTAGAGGCGAAAACGGGTCGAGAACGAGGATTGCGAGGTGAATATGCAGACGCGAAACAAAAGAAACGGAAGCGCGAGGACGTTCTCCTCGGCGATTTTGACGACGATTTTGACGACGACGACGACGACGATAAGAACGATACCATCGTTCCAGGTTTTCTGAAAGCACAGATGAAAAAATCGTCGAAGGCACGAAAGGACGACGAGGAAGAGAGACCAACTTTATCGATTCGCGAGAGGAAACTGCTCGAAAAGAAGATGAAGACGAACGCGAATACGAACGGTAAAAAGAACAAAAAGTTTGATAAGACGAAGCGAGTGGTGGGAAGAAAGACACCGACCAATAACACGACAAAGGCGAACGGCGTCGCGGTGACGAAGAAGAAAAAGAAGGAGCGACATCCAGACGGAAGACACGCGAAAAGATCCAGAGCGCGTTTGGAACAAATACAATAGAGAGAAACAGAGAGAGTGAGAAAAAAAAATCAAAGGTTTCTATGCACTACTTACTTACTTAGCACTAAGAAGAACTAATAGACTCTATATTTCTTCATCTTCCGATGAAGTCGCGAATTCGTCAATCTCCGTGAACTCGTCCCCGCACGTTACTCTATCGGGTCGGCAAAACGACCCGTGCATGGGCGGACACTCGGGAATTAAAATTTTACCGCATGGCGTTTTCCCGTCGTTTTTACCAACCGGTTCGTCAAACTTCACGCCAACCCAGTACCCTTTCGGAAGGGATGGAGGCATATCGATAACATCTTTTTGTTCTTCTTCTTCTTCTTCTTCTTCTTCTTCTTTTACGTCTCCGTTTTGTTGGGCAGTATTTGCGACTTTGCCGACGAAGCACGCGACGCCTCGCTTTCCTCCCGGGTTGACTTCACACCTGGACCCTGAGACGACGTGGCGAACGCACTCAAACGACGAATACGTCGTCAACGTCTTCTCTCTCGCCGCTGCTATGGCGTCTTCGACGTCGACTTCCCCTTCGTTCGTGCTTTTTCTTTGGTTTCTCAGTTTTTGTTGTTCTTTTTGTAACGTCCACGTCGGGTCTTCTTCTCTTTTTTTTCTCGCCCACTGGCGATAGGTGCCCTCCCTCTTCTCGTACGCTTCGTCGCTCATGACGTACTTTTCAACCTTAGAAAGGTCTTCTAACCACCCGTTCGCGCTTACGCTCATCGGGTCCGTATCGATCACGTGTAATCGCATCCCGTCTAACGGAGAGTAATACCCGAGCTTTGCGTCGTCGTTTGAAATTTCTGTCATCAAAACGTTTTGTTGACTTTTTTTTCCGCTCGCACATCTCTCCTCGCTCCGACTCGTCGTGCGTGGTGCGCTCTCGTGGAACAGCTGCAAACGCATCGCGCTCGCGTTCGTCCCGCAGTGCGTCGCGAGCTTTTCTTTCACCGTTCGAACCGTCCATCTCGAGTCAAATCGAATCTCTAAAAACGTCGTCTCGTTCAGATTCGAGTGCGTCACGAACAAACGAACGGTGTGTTCGGACTGATTCAAAGAAGAGCTCCTCTCGTCCGCGACGTACGAACGCAACTGCTCCAAAGACGATATCATCATTTATGTTGTTGTTGTTGTTGTTGT
>Ga0163180_10001334_pt1 | contig 14134 bp, 12 predicted proteins | sample AtlANTMetagenome_2_FD_109647 | JGI IMG/M metagenome (GOLD analysis project Ga0163180, IMG submission 109647) | Marine eukaryotic phytoplankton communities from the Atlantic Ocean - Atlantic ANT 4 Metagenome | ecosystem: Environmental > Aquatic > Marine > Oceanic | place: North Atlantic Ocean...
ATTGTTTTAAAAAACAATTCACCTTTAGACTTTATGGGAGAGATGCAGCATAATATTGTCATTTTTAAAGATGAATCTGCTGCTCAACAAATAATTCAACTTGCTGAAGGTAATGGCGGAGATCCTTATGATGATAGTCGTATTTTAGTCAAATCTATTTTGATTGATAAACAAGAAGAAACAACAATTGAATTTGAAGCACCTAAAAAACCTGGTAAATATTTGTATGTATGTACATATATTGCTCATGCTGGTTCAATGCGTGGCTACATGATTGTTGAATAATTCTTTTTTATTAAATCAACTCACTTGAATGAATTGAAAATTCTATATATATTACATTCCTAATATTGAGACTAAATCTCAAAAGGGGAAATCATGAGTGAATTCTTAATTATGTTTAGAGAAGTGCTTGAAGGAGTTCTTGTTGTTGGAATTTTATATACCTTCATTGTAAAAACTGGCAGAGAGCACCTTAAGAAAAGTATTATCAATGGAGTAATTGCTTCCTTTATTGCTACTGGGATATTTGCAGTAATATTTCAACTAGCTTATGGTGGATTTGAAGGAAGACAAGCAGCACTATTTGAAGGAACAACAATGCTTATAGCTGCACTTCTTCTTTCTACAATGATTATTTGGATGGGAAGAAATAAAAATGTTGCTGCTAGCCTTGAAAAAGAAGCTTCCGACATTATTGAAAAAGATAAAAATGTAGCATTAGGTCTTTTCGCCCTAACCTTTTTTGCAATATTTAGAGAGGGCGTGGAAGTAGTACTGTTTATGTATGCTATTGTTATTCAATCTGATGGTCTTTCTATAAGTGGATCCATTATTGGATCGTTGGTAGCACTTATGATAGGATATTCAATATTTGTGCAAGGTAAAAGGGTGCCTTTAAAGCAATTTTTTAATGTAACATCTATTCTTTTAATTTTTGTATGTGCAGGCTTAGTTGCTTATGGTGTTCATGAGTTTGAAGAAGCTTTCTATACGAAAGAAGAAATGAAACAAATGGAAATATGGAATGTCAATGACAAGGGTCCTGTTTTTGGATTTAATATTGATAATGACGGTACACCAAAACCATTGTTAAGTGATAAAGGCGCAATAGGACAGCTGTTCAAAGGATTTTTTGGATACAATGGTAATCCAACTTCAACAGAGCTTATAAGCTGGCTACTAACTCTTAGTTTAGTAACTTATTTTTGGAAAAGAGCTTCTAAAACTACTTAACTCTTACCTGTTTAATACTTCACCTAACAAGTCTTTTAGTTCAGTTAGAATCATTGCAGTTGCTCCCCAGCAAACGCATTCATTAAAATGGTAAGCAGGAACATTGATTTTCATTCCAGATTTATAAATTGGAGTATGAGATACCAAATTATTATTAATTAATTCATTAAAACTAATTCTATAAACTTCTTCAACCTCATTCTTATTTATTTCAATTTTTGGTTCGTTTTTTGAATGCCATAAGAAAGTGTGGATATTAAAATGTGATACCGGTGTATACAAGCTTGATAAATTTCCTAAAAATTTTAAAGTTGCTGGATCTATGCCAATTTCTTCTTGAGATTCTCTTAAGGATGCATCTAACGCCGATTCATTATTATCAATTGCTCCACCCGGTAAGGAAACTTGACCTTTATGATGTTCAACATTACTTGTTCTTTTAGTAAGAATAAAAAATAATTCTGCATTTTCTTCAAATAGAATGATACTTACACTGGCTTGCTTAGCATCTTTAGGAGGAATGAATGCTTTCTCAGTTATGATGTTGATTGGAATTACAGCCATTTTTTTATGACTATTCCATCCTGGAAGTTGAGCGTTTCTAGCAACTCTTTCCTTTATTAATGTAATTATTTTGTCTACTTTCAAATCCATGAAATATAAGCACATAATTTGGGATTGGAATGGAACTTTGTTGAATGACACAGCGCTTTGCGTTGAAATGCTTAACAACTCTTTAGATAAAAGAGGATTAAAAAAAATTTCAATAAATGATTATAGAAACAAGTTTTTATTTCCTATCAAAACATTTTATGAGTCAGTAGGTTTTGACTTTTCAAATGAAGCTTTTGAGATTACAAATAAGGAGTTTCATGATGGTTTCGAAAAAAATTTCAAAAAATTAGCACTCCAACCTCATGCATTTTCAACAATTAAAAAATTGAATAGTAAAGGAGTAACTCAAAGCATATTATCTGCAACTATGCAAGATAAATTAGATGAACAAGTTAAGTTTTTTGGTTTAAATATTTATTTAGATAATATTGTAGGATTAAGTAATACTCCATCTGGATTTGGTAAAGAATTTGAAGGCAAAGAATTATTATCTTCAGTGAATATTTCAAAAAAAGAAACGATTATTATTGGAGATAGTATGTTAGATTACTCTGTTTCTAATGCGCTAGGTATCGATTGCGGTTTGGTTTATAATGGCCATAATAGCATGGAGAGGTTAGCTGCCACAGGGTCTAAAACATTTTCTAATATTCAATCTTTATCTGAATGGATTATTAAATAGACTTTTAAGTAGTAATCCCACCATCAACAGTAAAGATCGAACCTGTTATAAAATCAGATGCATTTGATGCTAAGTAAAGCGCCATTCCTGAAATATCTTCGGGAGTTCCCATTTTCCCCTGAGGAATAGATTTAACAATTTTGTTATAAGTATCTTCATTTTCCCATAATGCCTTACTAAAGTCAGTTTTGATTAATCCAGGAGCTAATGTATTGATTTGAATATTATGCTGCCCAAGTTCTTTAGCTAACACTTTTGTAAGCATTACCACGGCAGCTTTACTAATATTATAAACGCCTAATCCTTCAAGCGGTGTTTTAGCTGCAATAGATGCTACATTAATTATCTTTCCGTAGTTATTTTGAATCATAGAATTGCTACATGCTTTTGCAAAATTAAAATATCCCTTTACATTCACATCAAATATTTTATCCCAATGAGAATCTTCTGAATTTAAAATTGGGCCATAATAAGGATTTGTTGCTGCATTATTTACTAAAATATCAACTTTACCAAACTTATCCATTGTAAGATCAACTACTGATTGGATTGAATCAAAATTACTTGTATTGCACTCAATAGGGATCAAAGAAAAACCGTTGGATTCTGCCTCAATTACAGCGGATTCTAAATTTTCTTTTCTTCTACTACAAATAACAACATCTGCACCTGCTTGGGCATATTTTAAAGCAATAGCCTTACCTATACCCTTTGATCCTCCAGAAACAATAGCAGTTTTTTTATTTAACCTAAACATTCATTTTTTCTTTCTTCTTTCAGCCATTGCTTTCCACATTGAATCAGGTAATTTTGTCAAATCAGAAAACTCACCTGCACCAGCTAACCATTCACCGCCATCAATAGTAATCACTTCACCATTTATATAGGCAGAGCCATCGCTCATTAAATAAGATGCTAAATTTTCTAATTCATGTCTTTCACCAAATCTCTTCATAGGAATTTTATTTTTCATAGTATCTTCAAAATCTTCAAAACCTGGAGGCATTAATCTAGACCATGCTCCTTTTGTAGGAAAAGGTCCAGGAGCTATGGCATTAAATCGAATATTATGTTTACCCCATTCAACTGCTAATGATCTTGTCATTGCTAATACACCAGCTTTTGCAGCAGCAGAAGGAACAACAAATGGTGATCCTGTCCAGGCATATGTGGTAACAATACTTAAAACATTACCTTTTTTATTTTTAATCATTTCCTTACCAATTACACTAGTGCAATTCCAGGTACCCATTAAAACTATATCTATGACAGCTTTAAATGCGTTTTGACTCAGCATTTCTGTTGGAGAGATAAAATTACCAGCAGCATTATTCAATAACGCATCTACCTTACCAAACTTATCCAGAGTTTGCTTTAGCATACCTTCAACATCTTCTAATTTTCTTACGTCACCAGGACATGTTAATACATCAATATTTTTTTCTGAGAATTCTTGAGCAGTCTCTTCAAGAACCTCTTTTCGTCTTCCGCTGATAACTAAATTTGCGCCTAGCTCACCAAATTTTCTAGCCATGCTTTTACCTAAGCCAGTTCCTCCACCAGTAATTATAATGGTTTTGTTTTCTAATAGATTATTTTCAAACATATTTATTTCTCCCCTTTTTTATTGTAAGGCTTCTAAATTATTTTTAATTGTTTCAGTTTTTTCTTTTAAAGGATCTAAAACAGAATCCTCTAAAACATCGCTTATTTTATCTTCACTATTTTCAAGCTGTATTTTGATTTCATCCATATTGGGTAATGGTTGATTTGTAAACAACAAATAAGCGCAATATAAAATAAACAGAGTAATCCCAAGTGTAACAATTTTGAATAATTTTTTAATGACACTAAAAGTAATCATTGTAATTAAAACAATTGCTACAGCAAGATAGGCTGGATTATCTGAAATGCTATTTAACAGATTTTCTAACATTATATCAATTTATACATTACATTTCTACTTTACAAAGATGAAACATAAATCAACAAAAAACGTTAATAATAATGTGATTAAAAAAGTATGTGTTTTATTCTTTTTGCTTAATTTAGTCTTATCGCAAGATAAGCTTGAATTGAAGCAGGCAGATTCATTATCCTCAAAGGAACAAAATAGTGAAACTATTACTATTTTAAATGGGAACATAATTTTCCAAAAAGGGGATACTTTTCTTTACGGAAATAAAGCGATTCAATCTAATCAAAATAGCCTAGTAAAATTGTATGACAATGTAAAGGTTGATGATAAAAATAAAACTGTATTTTGTGATTCACTATTCTATGATACAGAAAAAGATCTAATTGAACTATTCGGATCAGTTACTATTAAAAACAATAACCAACTGATTACTGCTGACAAAGGACTAATTAATAATATTAATAGGGAAATTAAATTATTAAATAACGGAAAGATTTTAAGTCAAAATCAAAAAGTTGAAGGTGATTTAATCAAAATTTTTTTTAAAGAAAGTCAAATTGAATCTTTTAAAGTTTTAGAAAATGGTGTCATTTTTTCAGAAAACTCTGGGTATGAAAAAGACATAAATAATCAAAACCAATTCATTAAGAATCAAGATATTCTAAAAGCGGAAGCTATAGATTTGAAAATTGATGAAAATGAAGTAACTGAAATTGAATTAATTGGGATGGCTTCAAGTTTTATTCACCTATACGAAGATTCATTGTACCAAGGCACAAATGAAATATCGGGTGATAAAATAATCTTAAAACTAAATGATAATAATGCCACTGAATTAGTTTCATCTGGGGGAGTTATTGGTCAATTTATTCCGTCTTCTTCAAATACATCTGGCCAAGAAAAAGTTAATTACAGGGGTAGCAGAGTAGAATTTGATACAAATTCAAGATCTTCTAAAATGTATGGTAATGCTAATATAATCCAAATAGGTATGGATTTAACAGCTGCTCAAATTAATATTGACTGGAAGAGTAATATTCTTGAGGCATTCGACAAAAATATCTACAATAAAGAAGAGAGTCTTGAGCCGACTTTAATCGAAAGAGGTCGAGAACCTGTTTCAGGCAAATCTATGGTTTATAACATTAAAACCAGAAAAGGTAAAGTAATTGCAGGTACAACAAAAGTTCAAAACAATATGTACATGGGAACACAAATTACTACTGTTTCAGATAGTACATTTTATATTGATGATTGCATATTTACATCATGCGATCCTACAAAATTTTATATTGGAAGCAAACAGGCAAAAATAATTTATGGAGATAAAATTATTCTTAAACCGTTAAGTATTGTGGTTGGCGGAGTTCCTATTTTTGGTATTCCAAAAGCAATTTTTCCTCATTCCAATAAAGAACGAAGATCTGGTTGGATTATGCCATCATTTGGTTCATCGGAAAATAGAGGTAATTACTTAGATGGCTTGGGTTATTATTTTGCTCCAAGTGATTATTTTGGATCAGAAAATTCAATCATATTCGCTGATAGACAAGGATTGATTCTCAAATCAAAAAACCAATACAAAAATCGTTATCAATTTAGCGGTGGATTTAATTTTGAAATTCGAAAACATTTAAGTTCCACAGAAAAAGATATCGCAAAATTAAATGAAAATAATAAAACAGATTTTTCTTTAAACTGGAATCATAATCAAATTCTGAGAAAAAATCAGACCTTAAGATCTAGTGTTAGCTATTACAGTAATGGAGAATACAACAGAGAAACTAGTATTGATCCAATTAAAAGATTAAACCAGCAAGCAATCTCAAATGCAACATATTCTAAAAGATGGAAAGATAAAAATCTATCTTTGAGTGTTAATGTTTCGAACAAACAAGATTTAATGTCAAAAAATAAGGTAAATATTTCTTCCTCTTTTTATCAAGCTCCGACTAGTCTTTCATCATCAATAACTGAAAATAATAGTACATTACCTTCCCTAAATTTCAGAGTTGGGAGAAGAAATTTATTTAACAATAATAATCTATCATTTCTAAACAATATTCAATGGGATTTTAACTCAAGAATTTTAAATAATTCTAAAAACTTTTATCGTTCCGTGGAGGTAATTAATGAAGAAGGGATTAGTAATTATCAATGGGAGGCAGACGAGGATGGGAATAGCATAACTTCTAACCAAAATGATGCAATGCTAAAAAACAAATTGAGTATTAATGCACCTTTTACTGTTTTTAAGTACATAGCAGTCAATCCTAATCTCAATATCAATTCTGATTTTGTAAATAGATATCAAGAAGCAATAGCTAATGATCAAAATGAAATAGAATTAAGCACGGTTGATAGTTTTAAAAATAGAACTACTTCAAACTTAGGAATATCCATTTCAACAAAAGTATATGGTATTTTGCCACTCAGCATTAGAAATATTCAATCTATCAGACATGTTATGACCCCAAAAATAGGGTTTTCATATTCCCCAAATTACCTGAAAAATGATAACTATTTTCAAGAATTCAATGATGAGTACTACGATTATTTTTCTGGGACTTTGATTGGATCTACTCCGAGAGTAAGTAGTAAAAAAATTAATATATCTCTAGGAAATGTATTCCAAGCAAAGCAACTAAAAGATGACAATGAAGAAAAGATTGATCTTTTTTCTTTAAGAATGAATACCGGATATGATTTAAATAAAGATGAATTCAAATTATCTAATCTAAACTCTTCATTGCGAAGCAGTTTAAAGAATGGAACAAATATCGATTTAAATCTAACGCATGATTTTTATGAATTTGATAATGAGAATAATATTAGAATTAATGAATTAAAATCTCTTCCAAGACTTACAGGATTAAGGCTTTCAACTAATTTTCTTTTAAAAGGCAAAAAAAATGCTAATAATGATGATAATGAATTTTCAGATCAAACAAATAGCTTTTTAAATGATTTTTCATCAAATATTTGGCAAAGCAGGTTAGGTGTAAGCTACACGATCAATAAGATTAATCCTGAAAATAAAATTGAAAACTTTTGGCTGAACAGCAACACTAGTATCAATGTAACGAACAATTGGAAATTGAACTATAATGCTAGATTTAATCTTATAGATAAAAATATTGTTCGACATAATTTAACTTTATATAGAGAAATAGATTGTTGGGAATTATTTGTTGATTGGACTCCAAATGGTTATGCCAGAGGACTATATTTTAGGCTAAATCTTAAATCAGATATACTCCAAGACCTTAAAGTAGAACAAAAAACTGGTATCTATACTACTAGACCAAGTTTTTAGGTGTTATTACTTAAAAAAATTATTAATGTTGTTTTGTGAAATCAAAATTTCAAAAAGTTAAAGGAACTTATGATATTCTACCTCCTGAAAGCGAGAAGTGGAATAACACTATTACTATATTACAATCTATAAGTAAGCAATTTGGTTACGAAGAAATTAAAACTCCCATAATTGAAAATGCTGATTTATTTAACCAAAATATTGGGTATGAAACTGATGTATCAAAAGAAATGTTTTCTTGGAAAGACTCATCTAATAATCATTTAGTATTAAAACCAGAAATGACTGCTCCAGTAGTAAGAGCATACATAGAATCTGGATTCTTCAGAAGTAAACCATTATGCAAACTATTTTATATTGATGCATTATTTAGAAGGGAAAAACCACAAAAAGGTAGACAAAGACAGTTTCATCAATTTGGGATTGAAGCTTTAGGTTCTTCTTTAATTGAGCAAGATGTTGAAGTTATTCTTATTGCAACAAAGATATTGTGTCTTCTTGGAATAGAAAATACCACATTGCAGATAAATAATATTGGTAATAAAGAAACAAGAATGAAATACGAGAGCAAGCTAAATAACTATTTTAGCGATCACAAAAATAAATTGTCAAAATTATCTCAAAAAAGATTAGGTGCCAATTCTCTTCGAATTCTAGATAGTAAAGAAAAAGAGGATATTGAAGTAATTAAAAATGCGCCTTTAATTAAAGAATTCTTATCAAATGAAGAGTTGGAAAACTATAACTCTCTTTTATCTCACTTAAATGCACTGCAAATCCCATATATTGAAAATGGTCACCTAGTACGCGGTCTTGATTACTACAATGGGACTACATTTGAAATCTTAAATATGTCATCAAATTCGCAAAATGCATTACTTGGAGGAGGAAGATATGATTACTTGGTTGAAAGTATAGGCGGACCATCTACTCCTGCTATTGGTTTTGCTGCAGGAATCGAAAGACTATTAAATGAATCTTTTTTTGATAATAAAAATCAGTCAATAGACTTTTTTATTGGATTTGACATTAACTCAAAAGATGCAATTAATATTTCAAATCAACTAATTGACGAAGGTTTTTCTGTTTTTGTTGATACATTAAAAAAATCTGAAAAAAACCAATTGAAAAATGCTATCAAAATGAATGCAGAGTATTATTTAAGGTGTGGTGAATCTATGAGACTAAAGAACCTAGGCTCAAAAGAAGAGTTTGTAATTGATAATTTAAAAGACCTTAAAAAAGTTATAAAATCATAAACCAATAATTTATATTTATATATAAATATAAATTTTTGACAAATACTAATCAATCTGCGTAAGTTGCCAACCAATATGTCGCAAAATGAAAAACTGTTAATTATTGTTGAGTCTCCTTCAAAGACAAAGACAATTTCTAAATATGTAGACAATGCATCAGTTATTGCTAGCATTGGGCATTTTAAAGATCTTCCAAAAAAAGAACTGGGGATTGATATAGATAATGACTTTGCCATGAAAATAGAAAGCATGGCTGATAAGAAAAAATTCCTTACTCAATTAAAAAAAGAGGTGAAAATAGCAGATCGTATTTTAATTGCAACAGATCCTGATCGTGAAGGTGAAGCAATTGCTGCAGATATAGCTTCAGAAATTAAAGGAGATATAGAGCGAGTTGAATTCACAGAAATAACAAAGAAAGCTGTTTTAGATGCAGTGAATAACTCAAGAAAAATTAACTATGACTTAGTAGATGCCCAACGAGCTAGGCGTGCTATTGATCGTATTGTTGGCTTCACATTTTCTCCAGTTCTATGGAAAACACTAAGATCATTAAAAAATAAAGGGCTATCTGCAGGGCGTGTACAATCAGTAGCACTTAAATTATTAGTAGACCGTGAAAAATTAAGAAATAAATTTATTGAAAATAAATTTTATGCTATTGATGCAGAAATTATTGATCAGCAAAGCAGTGAAAGCTTTAAAGCATCTCTCATTTCATATAATAATAAACCAGTTGCAAAAGGAGATGATTTTGGAAAGTTCGAAATTGGTTTAAAAAATGATAATATTATACAAGTTGATGAGAAACTAGCTAAACAAATAAAAGATGAATGTAGTGCAAATGATTGGTTAATTAATAGTATAGAGAGTAAACCGACTTCAAGTTCTCCAGCTCCGCCATTTACTACAAGCACATTACAACAAGATGCTTCAAGAAGATTCGGATTTTCACCAAAAAGAACAATGGTGGTTGCACAAAAATTATATGAACAAGGCCTCATTACATATATGAGAACTGATTCAACGCACTTGTCTAGCGAAGCATTAAATGCATCTCAACAATTTATAAATGATAATTTTGGCAATGAATTTTTATCTGAAAAAACAAATATTTATAAAAATAAAGTTGCTAATGCTCAAGAAGCTCATGAAGCGATTCGTCCTGCTGGTACAAAATTTAAAAGTGTTGAGAATATTAAGAAAGTTGGAACAGATGAAGCAAAACTTTATGAATTAATTTTGAGTAGAACAATAGCTTCACAAATGAAGCCAGCTCAATACATTCGTACAAATGTCGAGATCAATAATGGACTTTCAGTTTTTAAAGCGAGTGGTAATGTTACAGTTTTTAAAGGTTATACACTAGCTTATGAGCAAGCACTCACCAGAAAAGATAAGAGTAGACCTGACAGCTTACCAGCGCTAGAAAAAGAATCTAAAATTGATTGTACCAAAATATCTCTTGAAGAAAAATCAACCTCACCGCCACGAAGATTTTCTGAAGCTATGCTAGTTAAAGAAATGGAGGCTAGAGGTATTGGAAGACCTTCTACTTATTCTGCAATTATTGAAAAACTTTCACAAAAAGAATATGTTGTTAAAAAAAATAAAATCTTAATTCCTACTTTTGTGGGCATAGCAGTTTCACAACTTTTAGATAATCATTATAGAGCATTATTTAATGAAAAATTTACTGCAGATATGGAAAATCATTTGGACGAAATCTCAAGATCTGAAAATTCTTATTTAGATGTATTAAATGAATTTTATTATGGTAATGGAGATTATAAAGGAGTTGCAAAACTATTAAATGAAGAAGTAGATATTGCAAAAGCATGTACTGTTAATGTTGATGGGGATTTAGATATTAGAATTGGAAAATTTGGACCATACGTTCAAAAAGATGGGAATAATACAACAATTCCTGAAGATTTGTTTTTGGGAGAACTAAATAAGAAAAAGTTAGATGAACTCGAAAAGATGCAAAAAGAAGATAATGTTATTGGGGTGCACAGCAATGGAGAAAATATTTTATTAAAGATTGGTAGATATGGTCCTTATGTTGAATTGGAAAAGAGTAAAAAAAGGAAGTCTGTTCTGAAAAGTATTGGAGTAGAAAATATTACAGAAGAAATAGCAATTGAATTGTTAAGCCTTCCCAGAACATTAGGTCAGCATCCAGAAACAGGTGAAGATATTCTAGCTGATTTTGGTCCATATGGTCCATATGTTAAATGTGGCAAAATAAATGCTTCTATGAAATCAGATGATAGTCCATTGACTATTTCTCTCGAAGATGGAGTAAAATTGATAAAAGATAGAAAGCTAAAATTCGAGCCAAAAATTCTAGGAGAACATCCAAAAAATAAAAATGAAATTTTGATTAAAAGAGGAAGATTTGGTCCTTATGTAACTGATGGTAAAAAAAATGTATCATTAAAGGGATATGTCGTTGATGAAGTTACTCTGGAAGAAGCAGCAAAATTGATTGATGAGAAATCATGACAAAAAAATTATTTTTATTAGCAATTAGCTCAATTTTATTATCTGGATTTCAATCTTCAGTAGAAGAACGTCTTTATACTTTGAATAGAGACCTAATGTGTCCAGTGTGTGATGGGTTAACTTTAGAACAATCTCAAGCAACGCCAGCATTAGAAATGAAAAAAGAAATCAAAAAAATGGTTATTCAGGGTATGACAGACAAAGAAATAAAAGATCACTTTGTTGCAAAATTTGGAGTAGAAATATTGGCTAATCCCCCTAAAAAAGGTTTTGATAGCTTAGTTTGGTTGGCTCCACTTGTTTTTGGTTTTTTTGGAATAGTTTTTCTGTACAGATATATTTTTTCTTAAACTCTATACAATATGAGTAAAAAACATTTAGATAAAATTGTATCTCTTTGTAAACGCAAAGGTTTTGTATTCCCAAATTCAGAAATTTATGGTGGTTTAAAAGCATCATACGATTATGGCCCACTCGGGGTTGATCTAAAAAAAGCAATATCTGAAAAATGGTGGGAGGCAATGACTCGTAATTTTTCTAACATTGTTGGTCTAGATAGTTCAATAATGGTCCATCCCGATGTGTGGGAAGCAAGTGGTCACGTAGCCAATTTCAATGATCCTATGACCGATAATAAGGATAACAAAAAACGTTATAGAGTTGATGATTTGTTATTGCAGCAAAAAAGCAAGGTCATTGATGCTCTATGTAATATGATGTCAATTGAGAATACTAATGACAACGATACAATTGATAAAATTAGTAGCACATTATTAAATGATACAGATAAATATAACGATGCTTTAGAGTCTGCAGGAGTTATTGATCCATTTTCTGGCAATATTGGGAAATGGACACAGGCTACTCAATTTAACTTAATGTTTAAAACTAACGCTGGCCCTTCAGAGAAAACTGGTAAAAGTATTTATTTGAGACCTGAAACAGCTCAGGGTATTTACATTAATTATCTATTAGTTCAAAATTCAATGCGTTTGAAAGTACCTTTTGGGATTGCTCAGATTGGGAAAGCGTTTAGAAATGAAATCATTGCAAGAAATTTTATTTTTAGAACTAGAGAATTTGAACAAATGGAAATGCAATACTTTGTGCATCCTTCAGAAGATGAATCTTCTATGAAATTTTGGAAAGAACAAAGAATAGACTTTTATTCCTCAGAACTGGGAATAAATAAGGAAAATTTAAAATTTCATCAACATTCAGAAGATTCATTGGCACATTATGCTAAAGATGCATTTGATATTGAATATAACTTTCCATTTGGTTGGGGCGAAGTTGAAGGAATTCATAATAGAACAGATTTTGACTTGAAAGAACATGAAAAGTTATCTGGTAAAAACATGATGTACTTTGATGCCATTAAAAACGAAAAATATCATCCATATATAATTGAAACATCTACTGGTTTGAATCGATTATTTTTAATGGTTCTTTGTGAAGCATATCATGAAGATACAGAAAACAGTAGAATAGTATTAAAACTTCCATTTGATTTGGCCCCCAATAAAATTGTTGTGTGCCCTCTATTAAAAAAAGACGGTTTACCCGAAAAAGCTCAAGAAATATTTAATATTGTCAGTTCCGAGCACAAATGTGTCTATGATGAACAAGGATCTATTGGAAAAAGATATTATAGACAAGATGAAGCAGGTACGCCTTTTGGTATTACTATTGACCATGAAACGCTTGATAATAATACTGTTACTATTAGAGAAAGAGATTCAATGGAACAACATAGAATATCTTTAGATAAAATCTTAGAATTTGTATCAAATAATAAATAATTAAAAATAGGAGTACTCTTATGCGTTCTGCTAACCCGGCATTAAATAATAACACTTTTAGAAACACAAGAAGAGTAAGTGGAGAACAGGCAATGTCTATTGACGGGACTGTTAATAAAACTGCACTAAGTCTCTTGCTCGTTATGACATCTGCAATTTATACCTGGAATAATCCAGAACTAGGATTAGCTCTTTTCTGGCCAGTAACAATTTTTACCTTTGTTCTATTAATGATTACAATATTTAATAAAAAATCTGCACCTATTACTGTACCTTTATACTGCTTAGCGGAAGGATTAATTCTCGGAGGAATCTCTGCTTATGCAAACGCATTATATCCTGGGATTGCTAATCAAGCTATAGCATTAACATTTGGAATCTTAGCAGCTTTACTTTTTTTGTACAAAAGTAGGCTAATTGCAGCGACTGAAAATTTCAAATTAGGAGTATTTTCTGCAACTTTTGGTATACTAATTGTATATGTTCTAAACTTAATCTTTTCCTTTTTTGGAGTATCTTTTATGGGCCCACTATTTGGTAATGGATTAACAGGGATACTATTTTCACTCTTCGTCATAGGAATTGCCTCTTTAAACCTCGTTTTGGATTTTGATTTTATCGAAAATGGAGCAGAACAAGGCGCACCAAAATATATGGAATGGTATGCTGCATTTGGACTTATGATCACCCTTATTTGGCTATATATAGAAATCCTAAATCTTCTAATGAAACTACGAAGCAGACGGTAATCAATCCCCTCTCTTTAAATTATTGACATAAAGTACACTTTCTCCTAGA
>Ga0163180_10001335_pt1 | contig 14128 bp, 9 predicted proteins | sample AtlANTMetagenome_2_FD_109647 | JGI IMG/M metagenome (GOLD analysis project Ga0163180, IMG submission 109647) | Marine eukaryotic phytoplankton communities from the Atlantic Ocean - Atlantic ANT 4 Metagenome | ecosystem: Environmental > Aquatic > Marine > Oceanic | place: North Atlantic Ocean...
AACCCGTCCAGCAGGAACCCGTCCAGCAGGAACCGCTGCCGACGATGTCAGAGCAACTCTCTGCCACGTTGGCTACGCTGAGCGAGGAGGAGCGGCTGCAGGCTAACCCACTTGCTGAACAGGCCGAGGCTGCTGTTAAAGGAGCAGAGGACTTTGCCTTTTTGTGTTCCTCTTGCCACGGCGCTGCTGGTGCGGGCGATGGCCCCGCTGCCCAAGCCCTAGGGGTTCCCCCTGGCGATCTGACGGTTTCCAAAATCAGCGCTGGTGAGCGCTACCAGATCTTGAAGAACGGTGTTCCCGGTACAGCAATGCAGGGCTTCAATGCGGCAATAAGTGACAATCAGACATGGCAACTCATTGCCTTTATGGACTCGCTACGCCCAGCGCTTCAGGCCATTGAAGAGAAACCAGCAACAGAAGAAACGTCCGCACCCGTCGAGGCACCTGGGCTGGGCAAGTAGCTGGCAGGCTAGTTCGAAAAACTGAAGTGGTGCTGAGCGCGGATCCCCATCGCATAGCGAGGCAGAGGGAAGCGTAGCGATTCCAGTTGCTCTGTGATGCAGTCGTTGAGGAAACCTCCGGCATGGTGGCCCTCCCAGTTATCCTTGGACACGGTGACTTCTGTGATCACGCCTGCCGAGTTGATAAAGAATTCGAGGGTCGCTCCTCCACTGATCGCGGGGCGGTATGGACGCCGCGCTCGGGCCATTGCGTAGCACTGTCGATAGCTTCGTGACCTGCTGAGTACGACGTGGCGGATCTCAGAAGAGCTTAGAGTTCCCAGGTTAAGGCTGCCTATTTGTTGTTTGCTCTCAAAGCGACCCAAAAGGTGCTCCACGAAGAGTCGATCAAGGACACCCCGCTGCATCATTGCTGTCATGAGCTTGCCGTAGGCTTGAGAGTTGGCTGGTTTTAAGACTCCTGAAGCCGCCCGTTGGGCCGTAAATTGGCCTATTTGAGTGAGTACATTCTCATCGAGAGGAAGGATTTCGTGAGCTTTGCGGTAGTCGGCCTCATAGGAGGCAACTCCTTCACTTCTTGAGAGACACAGGCCGCGTACAAGAAACACGCCCGGTATGAGCTTTCTGCGAAGGTAGTCACTTGCCATCTGCTCGCAGGCGCCCCAACGTCGTTGGCCCATAGCGAGACCTAGAGCATCAGCGATTTTCGTGTCATCTCCCAGTCCTGAGATTGCACGTTGATGCAGCAGGTTGAGTGCGGCGCCGAGTTCGCCCCGCATGATGAGGATGCTTATATAGTCCCCTAGGTGCAGTTCGTTCGAGTGCCCTGCGACGACCTTTTCCTGGAGTTGATGCAGGTTTTCGTCACTGATTTGATCAAGGCGGATCAACTTGATGATCCGTTCTTCGATGCGGTTGTCTCCGGTGGCAGCACGTGTGGCCGTGTCGAATTCCGGTGGCGGAGGAGGCACCTTGGGCCCGCAAGCGGCGATCAGTGTGATCGCTGATAGGAACAGTACAGAGGCTCGAAGCATCAGACTGAGGCTACTTTTCTGCTTCCTCGGCATTCTCGATGGGCTTGCCTCGGACCAGCTCTTCTACGGCTGCAGTGATGGACGCTACCGTCTCGGGAGCTCCTTTGTCGTTGAAGCCCAGGACTCGACACTCGGAGTTCAGTAGGAAACTGAAAGGAGCTTTGTCTACTCCGTAGCGAGTGGCTACTACACGGTGTCGGTCGTCTAGTATCGGGTAACGCGGCTTGTTGCGCAGTACCTTGCTAGCGAAGATGCTTGGATTCTTTTCGATGGAGATCACGGCAATTTCGAGGCCGTCCTTATGGTACTTGCGGTACCAGTTACCGACTGGGTCCGCCCCCAGTATGGCCGGGTCGCCATCGACAAAGAGCACGAGCACTGCCTTGGTCTCGCCCGGACGCATACCGCACATGTCGTCTAGTTGAACGATCTCTCGGTCATCACTGCTTGCCTTCTTGAGAGAGCCGCTTGTAGGGAAGGCGAACAGACCAAATGCTGGAGCAATGGTCCCTACCGCCGGAATCCGTGCAGGGGAGTTGTTGCCCGCGATCCCCGGACCAGCCCAGGCGAGAACTGAACACAGGCAGCATAGGGCCAGCGTATTCATGACGAGTCTCATGGAAGCCCCCTAGACATCCACCACGATCAAGGTGGAATTGTCGCGTCCACCATTGCCGTTGGCAACTTCAATCAAGACCGAGCAGGCCTCGCCTGGATTCTCGTTATTGATGAGCAGTGAGGCAAGTTCATCATCAGGAATCTCGCCCCAAAGACCATCACTGCACAAGAGCAGTCGATCGCCGCTTTGAGACTTCAGATGAAAGATGTCTACCTCGACGTCGAGTGTTGAGCCTATGGAGCGAACAAGGATGTTGCCTGAAGGATGGTCGCGTGCTTCTTCTTCGGAGAGTTCGCCCAACTGGACTAGAAAGGCGACAAGCGAGTGATCCTGGCTGAGCTGACTGAGTTCACCATCACGCAGCAGATAGATCCTGGAATCTCCTACATTGCCGATGACGACATCATGGTTGTCGCTGACCAGGATGGCGCAGAGGGTAGTGCCCATGTTGGACTCCTGCTCCACGCCGGTGGTGACGACCATCCGGTTGGCCTCTTCAAAAGAGCTGCGCAGGAGACCACCAAGAGCTTCTTGGTCATCACTATTTACGTCCGAGATGCGGCTTCGAGAAGAACTGAAGAGTGTCTCGACAGCCAACTCGGAAGCGACCTCACCAGAATCGTGACCTCCCATTCCATCAGCCACAGCGTACAAGCTGAACGAGTCGCTGATTTGGCCCCAGTACCAGTTGTCCTCGTTGAGCTCGCGGACCATGCCTACATCAGATAGTCCAGCGACTTGATCACTGTTTAGAGGCTTTTCAGAGGTGAAGACGGCGCCCACGCTCGTGCTGGGAACAGTTGCCGCTTCTCCACTTAGATCCTGGCTTCCGGACATGACTTCATCTCGAATTGGGACACAAAGGAACGCGCAGCATAACCGAGAACGGAGCTTATGGGCTGTACATGCGTAGCCTCATGCCAAGGAAAGCGCGACTTTGGCAGGTCAAGATCGGCTCCAAGCCCTCTTTGACAGCGGTCGCGGGCGACATATAGCGTGACCGATAAGGATCTTAATGGATACACCGTACGAGCCTCACAGCTGGCGGAAGACAGCGCAATTAGCTGTTGTTCTTGCCTTGCTTCCTCTCTTTGTGGCGTGGGGCTTAGGTGTCGTGCATCCCTGGTTGGATGAAGCCTCTCGTTATTCGGCGAGCCTGGCTTCGATACCAGCAGCTTCTGGAAGTGCGGGTGTCCTTATACTCGCAGTGCTCTGCGGCCTCTCTATCGCGTTTCGCAGGCGCGTCGACATGCCGTACCGGTCAATTTGTAGTTTGAGTGAACTGCTCGGTCTGCTTGGCGCCTTGAGTCTGCTTTGCTCTGTCCTGGCTATGACTCGCCCAGGTGGGTGGGTCGCATGTATCGCCTTGCTTGCTTGTGTTCGTGACGATACAGAAAGCAACGTTGCTACGTTGCGCTTGCCCTTTGTGATGCGGCATTGCGCAGGCGTTGTTTGTTGGTTCCTGGCTGGACGCATCCAGCCGTTCGCATCGGGTCTCCTGGGCGATGACATTCAGGCTTCGTTAGAAATGCTGGTGCAGACTATTCCCTCCGGTATGTCCCAGGCTGTACTGGCTCTTCTGGTTGCTGGCCTCATTGTTCTGAGCGGGTGGAGTGCAAGGCTATCGCCGGCTTGGTTGGTGGGCGGTGCCTCTGCTGCGCTGATCTTCGAGCACGCTTTTGCTGAGAGCCTCGATGGTTTCTTGAGCCTTGCTCTCATCGGCTCCTTTGCCGCTGCCCTACCGCAGAGGTTGGCCCCTCGGCAGGGATTGTTCGTGCCGGTGCTCTTTGTTCTATTGGTTGCCTCGTTGTTGGCTGTACGCCTTGGCTTCGCCGAGCGCTGGGACTGCCGCAGCCTGGATACTGAGGGAGGCGCCCGCCTGCTTGCAGAGGGCGACTATGAAGGCATCGCCCTGGTCCCCGACAACATGCCCTTTTTAGTGGTACTTGCCGAAGGTGGTAGGAGTCTCACGAGGCTAAGTCCTGGCGGCGGTGGAGTCAGTGAGTCACGGTTGTTGGATCATCCCGGTGGGCTGTTGGTCTCACCACCGGCTGGCACCAAGATAATCGGTCGCCTGGTGCAGTCTGTTGATGAGCTGAGGGTCGAGTGGTGGGATGTCTTCACCCTTGAGCGAAGCGCGGTGAAGACTCTGCCTTTGAATTGCGACCCAGGACTCTCGTTTATGGAACCAGGTGGGGCTCGTCAGTGGATCGCGTGTAAAGCTTCCGGTGAGGTGCTAGTAGTCGACCCACGACCTGAAGGTCCGCTGACGAGGTGGGACATGGGCTCGGGGGTTCTTGGCGTGCAGCGTCTCATTGGTGGTGTGCTGATTGATCGTGAAGGAGCGGACAGCAGGGCAGGGATTTATGAGGATCAAGGTCTCGGACTTGCTGAGTTGCAGCTAGGTCCGCACGCTACTGGAATGGTCTCTGTCTCGGAGTTTGGTGAGGCGTTCTCGGTTGGCCGAGGTCCTGCAGGTCATGTTGAGTTACGGGGCCGGGCTCCGGCAGTGGAATACCAGTACCCTTTAGATCTCGACACAAAAGAGGGCGCGCTTGAGGCATTGGGAACACGGTTTGACAGTGTCAGAGTGGGACGCTGGCCTGGAAGACCCATCTGGATAGAGGGCGAGAACTCGGTGTATGTGAGCTCACCTGTTGATGCACGAATCTGGCGTGTTGATCTCGAAGTAAGTTGGCATCAAGCCAGCGTGGTGGTGGGGGCTGTTCCTCGTCAGGTTGTGGTGGATAGTCCCTCTCAGACTCTCTTTGGGATCAATCGGTGCGGTGTCTTCGAGGCTCGTATCAAGTCGACCTTTCCCTGGCGTGATGTGCCTGGGCCTCCGACTCACCTAGCTGTCGAGAAAGCTTCGTGAGTCTTTCCGATCGACCCGAGGTGTTGGTTACCCACGCCTATTACCTGGGCCGCGACTCGCGACGCAGAGGAACGCTTTATCCCCTGCCCCCTCTTCAGCCTCTCCAGATAGCGGCTTTTTTAAGTCAGCAGGGAGATGCCAGGGTCAGCCAGTGGGACTCTACATTTCGCGTTGATCCATCGTCTTTCGAAGTAGCTGTCTCACGAATGAGGCCTCTTGCCATTTGGCTCTACACTCATCCGACAACTCGCAGTGAGGCGCTTTCGATGCTCGCAGCTTCTCGCCGAAGCGGAGCGGCTGTCTTGGTCTGTGGCCCTGACTCTGATCTTCATCCAGATCTTTATCTCAGGGGTGGTGCAGATGCCGTGATTCCTGCTCTGCAGATGGAGTCGGCGACCTTGCGGACCCTGGTTGCCTTGCGGGCAAGTCAGTATCGCCCTGATGTCGAGACCCTTGTGCAGGTGCCAGGAATCGCTTTTGTTAACCGGGACATGCAGTTTTGTCGAAATGAGGGCAAGAGCCTTGAGATCGCGCTTGAAGAACTTCCATGGCCTGAGCGAGAGCCCGTTCAAACCCGCATCCATCTGGAGCGTTGGCTGGATCACCACAGCTTCAGGTCTCTGGCTCTGAGTTCTTCTCAGGGTTGCCCTGTACCTTGTGGTTTCTGCTCCAACTCAGTCTTTGCGCGTCCTTACCGGCGTCGTTCACCAGATGACGTGGTGGCAGAGATGGTTGAGTTAGCCAACAGCTTTGAAGTGGATCGTCTGGTCTTTACGGACGAGGTGTTCCTTTTTGACTCGCACTGGTTGGCTGAGTTCGCAGAGTGTTTGATAGACAAGAACGTTCACATGTCTTTTGAGGGGAGCGCACACCCCGGCTCTCTGGATCCGGGGTCGCTGGCAACTTTGGTCGAGGCAGGCCTGACACGGGTGGAGTTAGATGCCGCTTCGGGCTCGGACTCTTTGTTACGTAATCTCGAGTGGGGCTATTCGCCATCGGATGTCTATCGTTCGGTAGCTGAGCTGCGAAAAGTGGGGATTGAGGTTGGCTTGCGTGTCTTGGTAGGCCTACCTGGCGAGGGGCGATCTGATCTCGATGCCACCATGGAGATGGTGCAGATCATCGAACCGATAGGTGTCGAGGTGACGCGAGTTGATCCCGGCTCGCCCGCTCTGTTTCGAAAGGACTGGCAACGGGTTGTGGCCGGTCCAGTGCTTGAGTCAGCTGTGAGTACCGAAACTCTTCCCGGCCCGGTGCTGGAGGCTGCTGCTCATTGGATGAGTGCGGTGGGCTCACCGCGCAATCACGACCCTATCGATCAGGCGAAAGGATATTTGCAGCGCCTCCGAACTCCCGTCCTTCGTGCGTTGGTTCGTGCGCTTCCTTCGTGGCCTTCTACCTCTCGTCTGGAGTGGAAGCGCCGCAGGAGGTTGCCGGGTCCTTCAAGCAAGAACTAACCGGTAGCGTCGAGTAGAGCAACGGCGGGTATTTAGACTGTTAACATCCCCATGCCGAGGTGTTGCTCGTCTTTTCTGGGGCGCACCTGGCGGAGAAATAATGGCAGACGACGACACCCAGGTATCGGTTCCTTCAGAGGGTGGTACACCCCCTTCTGGCATGCCGGTCGAGGGGAAGGCTTTTGCCGGTCGCTATCTGGTTAAGCGGCTGCTTGGCCGAGGTGGCATGGGGATGGTCTACCTGGCGGTTCAAGCGCCCTTGGATCGGCCTGTGGCTTTGAAGGTGCTGCGGCCACCATCCGAGCCACAGATGGATCCTCAGTTCTATTCACGCTTCCTGCGTGAGGCCGAGGCTGCTGCTCGGCTGCAGCATCCCCACACCATCACCACCTATGACTTTGGCAGCACAGATGAGGGGGTCCCCTATATCGTCATGGAGTATCTCGAGGGCAAGGATCTGCGTGATGCACTCGCCAGTGAGTGGCCTTTTGCTCTGGATCGAACCCTGCATATCGCGAAGCAGGTGTGTAAGAGCATTCAGGACGCGCACCGTAAAGGGATGATTCATCGAGATCTCAAGCCGTCGAATGTGCTCCTGGTAACTCGAGACGACGACAAAGACTTCGTAAAGGTCTTCGACTTCGGATTGGTGAAGTTCCGTGATGAAGATCAGGACCTGACCCAGGCAGGAGTCTTTCTCGGCTCTCCTCGCTTTACCTTTCCTGAGGCTCTGGATACCGCCACGGTGGTAGATCATCGTGCTGACATCTACTCCACAGGGATCCTCATCTACACCATGGTTGCAGGGCAGCCTCCCTTCAGTGGGGAGCCTATGGCTGTGCTCTCTTCGCATCTCAATGAGGTCCCTCGACCCATGTCCGAAATGGATCCCGGTGCCTTGAGTTGTGCGGCGTTGGAGTCGGTGGTTGCGCGTTGCCTGCGAAAAGATGCCAGTGACCGTTATCAGAGCATGGCTGAGTTGCATGAAGCACTTAAGGAAGTATCAGCTTCACTCGATAGCGGCGACCTGAGCTTGAAGATGGACCCCAGCCACAGCCGTGCTTTGTGGGCGGCTGAGTTCTCTGACGAGGACAGCAAGACGACACAGCGCGAGTTGAGCATCATCGAAGAGTTGCCCGAGGAGAGGCCGCCCGGGAGGCTACGCGAGTTCGGACTGCTTGTTTTGTTGTTGCTTGTGGCCGTTGTGGGGGTAGGGCTGGTCAGCTTCGTGTTTGATGGCCAGGGGCCGGCAATAGAACCTGTGGCCAAGGTGGCTCCGGTAGAGCCGGCTGCAAAAAAGCAGGCCGAGCATAGAGATGTTGGCGTTTCTCTGCTCTCTAATGAGCTTGGTTTGGCGGTTAGCTACATGTCTACCGATGGCCGCTGGAAGCCGCTCGGCGTCATCAGCGAAGACCTTCAGGGGCGCTGGGATTCGAGTGATGACTCGCCCTGGTGGACGGCTCAGGTTGAGCTGGGACAGCAGGTGCTTTCGGTCTTGCTGGTGAGTCCTGGACGGCCTGGGCGGCGTCTGGAGTTGCCCATTGATAAGAACAGGGTGCGCTTTGATCTGTCCGAGGATCCCGCCGCTTTAGCAGAGCCCGAGAACACCGTGAGTGCCCCTGGCCCGAGCGAAGAACAGAGCCAAACAGTCCCTGCCGCCGATAGCGCTGAGATAGACGAGAACAAAGATTCTGCTGATGAGACCCCGCCGCAGGAACCAAAGAAGGGCTCCTCGATTTCGTCAGACTATAAGGACAATCCTTATTGAACATGCCATGTTAGGGCTCAAAGCCCACTCGCTTTGAGCACTCATGAAGTCTCTTCTATCAGCCAAAGTAGCAATCCTCTTCGTGTTGATTCTATTGGTGCCTTTGCAAGCTAAGGCGGGTGCTCGAGATGACGCTCTGCGCTCCTTTAAGATGGGTATGGCCCTCATCGAAGGCGGTGAGTTTCTTAAGGGCGCCGCCCAGCTCGAGCGTGCCTTTGAGCTCAGCCCCCATCCCTCTGTGCTCTACAACATTGGTCTCGCCTATGCAGAGGCTTCTGAGTTTGATCAGGCCATCGGCTATTTCGAGAGCTATCTGCAGAGCGATCCCGCTGATCGATCGAATGTCGAGCAGCTCATCGTTTTGTTTGAGCAGCGCAAAAAGGAACTGAGCCAGGTGGGGGCTCAGGCTGTTGAGGATCCAGCAGGCGTTTCAGTACCTAAAGAACTCGAAGAGCTACTTGCGCGCCTGGAGCATGCCGTGGAGCGCCTTGATCACCCCGAACAAAAAGTAGTGGCCCCCACGGAAGATGTGCTCGATCCCAGTGCTCTAGAGGCTAAAGAGAAGGACATCTACGAGGACGTGGTGGTCTCCGCTTCAAGACAGGTGACTACGCCAGCCAATGCACCAGCAGGGATCACGCTCATCAGCGCGGACGAGATTCGGCTTTCTGGTGCCACGAATCTGCCCGACTTGTTGCGACGGGTTCCGGGCATGTCGATTCTGACCACGACCAGTGGCAACGAGAACCTCGCTATACGCGGCTTTAACCAACGCATCAGCAATAAGGTTCTGACCCTGGTTGATGGGCGATCCGTGTATCTCGACTTTCTCGGGGGTACGTTCTTTCGTGCTCTCGATGTAGATCTTCGAGACATCGAGAGAATCGAGATCATTCGTGGCCCAGGCTCGACGCTGTACGGTGCCAGCGCTTTCGGTGGGGTAATTAACATCATTACCCGTGCTCCGGGCGTCGAGAAGGGTGGCCTCGTCCATCTGACTGGTGGAAACGGCGGTGTCTTGCTCGGCAACGTTCAGTTTTCTGGACGTCGGGGGATCTTTGGTTATCGAGCATCAGTGGGATACGAGCAGAGTAATCGCTACGAACTCGAGTTCGGTGACCGGTCCGACTACGTACCGAACACCAAGGACATAAACCTCGCCAATAGGGGGCTTCGAGCGAATGCAGGTATCCGCCTGCTGCCCGAGCCAGGTGTCTCCATTGGTTTCTCAGGCGGTGTGAACAGCCTTTATGACAACTTCCTGGCGATTGGCTTGTTTCGAGACTTTTGGATGAGTGGTGTAACTGCTCATCTACGGGCTGATGTGGGGATCCGAGGCCTGAAAGCGAGGGTGTTCTGGAACCACTTTCGAGCGGATGCTGGACCCAGCTGGCTACCTGTGGGTGGTGCGGACTTCACGACGAGGACTGAGTCCAATGTATTCGACGTCGAGGCATCGTACTCGGCCTCTCTGGTGTTGGGGGTTCAGCACGATCTCAGTGCAGGTGCGGGCTATCGCATCAAGACCATCGACTGGGGCTACCTCGATGGCTACCACCTAGAGCACCACCTCAGCGGCTTTGTTGAGGACCGGATCACCTTTCTTCCCCAGCTGGTTGCCGTTGTGGGCTTTCGCTTTGATCAGCACCCCCTTGTGGGCTTTACACCCTCGCCGCGTGGCGCGCTGTTGATCAAGCCAACCTCTGGTCAGGCTGTACGAATCTCGGTGGGGACCGCCTTTCGCAACCCGACCTTCCTCGAGTCGTATCTCAATCTCACTATTCCTACTGGGGTCGTCAGCGGCGTCGGAGTCAAGAGCCGAGGGTCTGTCAGCTTGCGACCTGAGAACATCTTCTCGGCGGAGCTGGGTTACGTGTACGAAGACAGTGACTTTGTCTCTTTTGAGGTTGCTGGTTACTACGAGAGAGTCGCCAATCTTATTGCCCTGGGCAGCGTCGTTGCTGAGGAGCAGATTCAGTCCCCTGACGAGACGGTATTCATCGCGGGAAGTTCGACCTTTGAGAATGCCGATGGCTCTTTTCATGGCGGGGGTGCTGAGATCGGAGTGCATGCCTTTCCGGTCGATGGTCTCGATGTGCGAGCCAACTATTCGTTCAACTACATGGTGGATCAGAGTCTTGCTGATTCCGGCGCAGAGGACCCTCAAGATAGGCGCCACCCCACACACACAGGAAACATTGGGGTCTCGTACCGGTCTCCTTTTGGTCTTGATGCCAATGTCGACATTCACCTGGTGAGTGCGGTCTCTGTGCCCGAGCGGAGTTTTGACGCAGGCGGCAATGTCATCGTCGAGGGCTGTGAAGGAGACGCCTACGCCATGGTTTCGGCCCGGCTGGGTTATCGGTTGTTTAAAGATCATCTCGAGTTGGCTGTGACCGCATTTAACATTCCCGGTTGGCGCGACGGCGGCCATCGCGAGCACTGTTTGGGTACACGAGTGGGGCCCAGGGTGCTTGGTTCTGCCGTGTATCGGTTTTGAGGACGGAAACATGAAGCGGGCTTTGTCATGCGTGCTGGTCTCGGGGGCTACGGTGCTCTTGTTTGCCTGTGAGCCGGAGGTGTTCTCAAATGCCTACACCCCCGAACCGGCGAGTTTTATCTCAGGAATTGTGCGCCTGGATGACGGTAGCGACGAGCCGGGCGGTCCTGCTGTCTTGTTTCGGTTTGACTGTGACGACCCTCCTCCACCTACTGGCTCGGCTTATCCGGTGGACTTCGTGGTGGTTCCCGAAGCCAGCTTTGATGGTGGGGCTGCTTCGTTCGTGTTTCCCTTTGTGCCAGCGAACAGTTGTCACATTCTCTCTGGCTTTGTCGATCGCGACCGCGACTTTCACTACGCCTATTCCGTTACCTCTCAGGCGAGCGCCAACGATCTTTCGCTCACGGCCACTGTGGTGGAGATAGGTGAGGCGGCTGAGGGCAGTGAATGGATCGAGCCTGCCGAGGCCGTCATCTTGCGTGGAGAGACGTCGATTCCCCTGGATCGGCCAGCCTTCGAGCCCACCGGGATCCAGAGCAGCGCAGCGGCTGCGCCAAGGCTCTATCTTGATCCAGCGGGACATCCCTTAGGGGACGCGATGTTCCGGCTGCGCAGCCATGAAGTACGCAGCGATCTGGTCGATGTGGACGCTCCTGTCTTTACGGTGGTTTTTGCGCCCGACGGCGATGAAGACGGTTTACCCGATGATCTCAACGGCGACACTCTGCCCGATATTCTCTGGCCAAGAGTGGTGATTCGCAGGCTGGATCCAACCGATGCCAGCAGTCAGAATCTGGCTGTTCCATCGGTTCATCTGGCTGCCGTCGTCTTGCCTTTGAACCCGATGGATCCTGAAGATCAAGACTCTGCTCTGCTCTCTCAGTTGCTCTCCTCAGGACTGCCTCTAGACGGGGCTTCTATGTTCCTAGCAACTCAGTTGACAGTCCTCGTACCTGGTCTGGTGGTGACCTCATTGGAACCAGTAGAGCTCTCTCCCATGAGCGAGCTTGCATCTACTGGAGCAGAAGTGACAGGTCGCTATCAGCTGCTCGTGATGAACAGCACAGGCCAAAGTTGGAGCCTCCCCAATGAACTGAGCCAGTACAATGATGAGAATCAGGGGCTGCCGATGCTGGTTGAGATTGGTGAGCCTAGCGAGGAGCGCTCGCTAGTTGCTCAATAGCGGCCCCTCGTTTGTTCACCGCAACTCAAGGGCGCTGCATGAGTCGGTAAATCTCGGCGTGGGAGTTGCGTTCAGCGATGGGCAGGATCCCTACGGGCTGCCACTGATATAGATTTCTGACCATTTCCCACCAGTCCTGCATTACTCCTGAGACATCGTCACAGGTGTCGTCGACAGCCCAAAGAACGCAACCGTCCTGGGCATCCCACAGTCGCCTTACTTCTGCGGGCTCACGAAGATTCTTTGGCGGATGACAGGTTGCTCCTTCGTTGGTTGCCCAGGGGTCACAGATATAGGTCTCTCCTGAATAGAGTCCGCAGCGTTCCAGGGCCGCGGGTAGAGATCGGGTGTGATAGCCCTGGTCATTGAGGGCGCTGGTGGGCCTTGGGGTATTGGGTAGAGCGGGAATATGTGGCGTGTCATCTCCGTAGCGAGAGCCCAGATCACGCAAATCTCCAATCTCGGAGACGGCGCCGCCACAAAGCAGCCCACAAATCACAAAAGAGACAAGGCGCCTCGGTTGTTTGCTGAGAGCACGGACCCGTACCGACTCGAGAATCGCGGCGCTGCCGGTGACAGCCAGGATCAGACCTGCTGTGCTGGTACCCAGCAGGTGACGCTTGCCAAAGGCGTTAAACAAGATGTCAGGGAAGAGGCCGAGGAACGCCATCACTGCGCAAGCCAGGATGGTGCGCCGTAGACGCTCATCGGTGAATTGTTTGGCCTGGGTGCAGAGCAACAGGCTCGCGACGATCAGTAGACCCAGGCCAGGTGCAGTCAGCGGGCGATAGGCCGAGCCAACCGATAGGTGTAGGGGAAGGAAGGACAGTCCCCAATGATAGTCCTCTCTATTACTAGCGAACTCGATGTTAGCCAGGGTGGGGATGCCGAGAAGAATGCTTCCTAAGATGAATCCTGGCAGCCAGATCCGCGTATTCTTGAGCAGACCTGGGGGCCCAAGGAGTATCGGGATCGCGGCGGTCGCGGCGACCACACCGAGGTTGTCGGCCCGTAAGGAGACGGCAAAGCTGGCACACAGCAGCCACGCGGACATCGTGAGTAGCGACGGTATTCGTGCGGCGAGGGCAGCCAAGACCAACGTCAGGCAGAAGGCCACATGAGGTGGTGCTATCTGAAAGGCATTGATGCGCCAGTAGCTCAGATCGGGGTGCAAAACGAGGAGTACAGCTACGGCATAGCCGATCCAGGACCGCTTAGTGAGTAACTGTGCGGCGACTCCGGCCAGGCTCGGACCCCAGACCCCAAGGAGCAGAGCAGTGCCGACGAAGGCCGCCATGGAGTCACCTAGCAGTTGCCCTGCTCCCTGGTAGAGGAGCCGCAGCAGTACCTGGGTCTCTAGGGGGTTCCACCCTTCGGGAGGTACGTTGCCCTGAAAAGCAAAATAGTAGGCCTCTTCGTGGGGTCGGAAGGCGTGATTGCTGATGGCATCAAAGGTACCCAGGGACACGGCGATAGCAGCACCGATCATGCTCAAGTAGACGAGTGCATCGCGGGCTCTGAACTCGGTCGTCAGCAACTCTGCCACCTTCTGGCTGCGAAGGAGAGCGACAACGAGGGCACCAGCGAGGGTGACATGTAGGACGGCAAAAAGGCTCACATTCTCAAGAATACCCTTCTCGACAGGAGCGGTGCCCGATGGCTGATATTGGCAGCACTGTGCTCTTGATTTCTTTGCACTCGTCGAGCGTTCGGGGTGCCTTTGTGTCGGGTTGCGCGTTCCAATCATCGGCTGAAAATGCTAGGCAGTCACCAGTCGGCAGGCGCGTTCCGTTGTGGGTGCGCCGGTTGTTGATGTGCTTCTGGTTAAAGTTGGCTGGCTGCACGGGAGGTGTTTAGAGGGTGCTGTACGACAAGCCAGGTCGCTCAGGATGGAGTCTTGAGCCCGATCCGGGAATCAATGATGAGCCCTATAGCCCGGCTATTGTGGGTGGGCGATATCGTGTCACCGGTGTTCTCTCTCGTCGGCCGCGGACCGACGTGCTGACCGCTATCGACGTGCGTGAAGACCGCCATGTGGTTATGAAGCGGGTGCGGTACCCTGAGCGGGCTACCGGTTCCCGGTTTCGCAAGGCAGAGCAGGTTCTTGCGGGCCTTCGGATCCCAGAGCTTGCTGTCGTTCGTGATCTTCTAGAGGGGCGTCAGGACAGCTGGCTTATCTGGGATCGGGTCCCTGGCTCGAACCTCTACGAGTATCGTCAGGCGCTGCCCCT
>Ga0163180_10001336_pt1 | contig 14095 bp, 12 predicted proteins | sample AtlANTMetagenome_2_FD_109647 | JGI IMG/M metagenome (GOLD analysis project Ga0163180, IMG submission 109647) | Marine eukaryotic phytoplankton communities from the Atlantic Ocean - Atlantic ANT 4 Metagenome | ecosystem: Environmental > Aquatic > Marine > Oceanic | place: North Atlantic Ocean...
ATCCAAGCTTTCCAGTATTTGGATCTTTTATCATGGTTGAGCCAAGAAAGGCTCTCCCGTTATTACCCAAGCAGGTTTCCAGATCTTTACTATCAAAAGATTGGATCGGTGAGTCCTCTGTGGAGAGTTTTAACACCTGGGCAAAAGATTTTGCAAATTGTGTGTTGGCGACAGGATACATGCCTAGCATGCCGATTCTGCCGCGAAGTAGGCGAGTGGCTCTTTCATTATCTAAAATGATATGCGGATGCTGTGTAACATCGTTTGCTAGCGTCAACGCATTGCGAGCGATTGTGGGGTTAAGATTTTCTTGTGCTGTCGGCCAAGAAACTACATAGACAACTTTGCCCGAGGATTGGACAGAGCGCATATAACGCTCAAACACAGGATGAAGAGCAGTAACGGAACTGCCTGTACCGCCACCTCCCCCAGCGAAAACAAATAACCAATCGACTTTTCCAAGTTTGATGCGGAGAGCATCTTCAACAATTGCTCCATTTTGACTTAAAACCTCTTTTCCGTAATCTACGTTTTTGCCAATTCCATCAGAATCGGGAATAAGGACAACGTGGTCCTCTTCGACATTTTTTGGAATGTCTTTACCTGTTGTGTTAACAAGCAACGTTTTGTTGAAACCAAGCTCAATAAAAGCGTTGGCCATTTTGTTGCCTCCACCGCCGACGCCAACAAAGCCCACGTTTATAGAAGATGGAGCAGTGTTTTCTGGGAGTAAATCTTCATCAGAGTATTCCATCTGTAATCCGAAATCCTCAACCATTCCGAAATCTTCTGCTGCGACTTCTTCGTGATAGTGATCTTTCTCCTGATTGAAGGAGGGTGGTGGTTCTGCGGGAGGCAGAAAATCAAATTCGTTTTTATCTTCTTTTTCGTCTGACATTGAGTGTCTCCTATTGATTTACTCTTGCGTATCCGTCTTTCTTTTCAATTACGATCTGCATATCGACACAATCTTTGAGCGAATCAAGGTGCGAGATCAACAAAACGTTCTTAAAATACACTTTAATTAGTTCTAAGATGCGAATAAATCCCTCCATATTTTCTTCGTCGAGAGCAGTACCGGGCTCATCGAGAATAAATAAGTCACCCTTTGGTAAAGAAGACACAGACAACAACGCCAACCGAATCGCCATCGCAGCCATTGTTTTTTCTGCGCCGGATGCCATTTCAATGGGACGCTCATCATACTGGGGGTGTTTGATGAAGATGTCAAATTTGTTGCCAGAACTTTCAAAGAAGATCTCAAAGTCTACGATATTGGCAAGAACCTTCGCAATTTCTTGATTGATAACTGGTATCTTCTTCTTGATAACATCGTATGCAATACCATTGGGGTGCATGCAGCGCATAAACAAATCATATGCGGCGTAGGAATTTTGCAGTTCTACATAATCTTGTCTTTGTTCTTGTAAGAATTCAATCTTCTGCTCAGCGGAGCCAACTAGTTTAATAATCTCGTGTGTTTTTTGTTCACAAGATGTTATTTTTTTCTTCATAGAGGACATATCAGTTTGGTGCCTGTCTCTTTCAGTAATAAGTTTTTCAAGATTTTCGATGGCTTCTCGATTGTTTTCATATTCTTTAATTTTGTCGCCTAATTCTTTTAGTTGCAATTCAGATTTAGTTTTGGCTGTCCTGTTGCGTTCCATCTTTAGCTTAAGGGAGGAGATATCTTTTTCAAGATTTGCAACATTGTCCACGCACTCATCATATCGAGCTATCTCAGCTTGAACAAAATTAATATCAATTTGATCAAATTCCGTCTTTGCTTTTGTTCGATCATTTTCAGCTATTTCCTTAGTAGCTACAGCAACATGAGCATCCTTAATAAATTTGCATGACGGATAAGTATCGCCACAAGGAATGCCGTCTAAAAGCTTTTGTTTAGTTTCAATGTTTTGTAATTCGACTACCAGTTCTTCAATTTTACTTTGCAGCTGTGATGCCCGACTACTTTGATCGTGAAGTTTTTGAAGCTCAATAGTCTCTGATAATTCTATTAACTTGAGTGCTTGCTCTTCTTTATTCGCGATTGAAGTTTCTTGTTCTTGTATTGTGTCCACTAGCGAGACTATCGAATTAATAGTACGAGTGTGTTTTCTTCTAATATGTGCTATGTTTATTAGTTCAGATGGCGTAGTATTAATCTGATCATCTATGATTCTTATTACTTCTTTAAGTGCATCCAACTTGACTTTTAAAATTTCGCATGTTTTCTTATTTTTCTCTGAGTCTTTTTGTAGTACTTGCAGGTGTTGTTTCTCGGTTTCTATTTCTTCGTCGTAGTCTCTGTCTTCATGTTTCTTAATAAGAACTTTAGCTTCGACCGAGTCTTCTTTTGAGAGCCTAAACTTTTTTTCAAAGATTTCTAAATCAAGAAACTTAGCTATAATCTCTTTGCGTCGTGTTGAACCCTCATCAATAAACGCCAAGGCTCCATGTTGTGAGGCCAGTGATGACACCATAAAATCGTCAACACTACCAAAGTGTTTTCTAATGTTGGCGTCTGTTTGATTTCTAGTGTTGGCGTTGAGCGATGTAACCTCATCGGTTACCTGATCATACATTTCAAAATTTAAATCAGTCTTGGCTTCAAGTGTCTCTTCACCTTTAAGTCTTTTAACATACTTTTCAGATTTTCTCTCGATTGTGTACGTCTTATTGTTGGCTTCAATAACAAGCTTACCTTTACAATTTTCTTTATTTTGATTAATAACATTAAGATTTTTGCGCTCATTTTTTGAAGTTGTATTAAACAGTGTATAAAGTGCAGCATCGATGATCGAGCTTTTGCCAGAAAAGTTCTTACCAAAGATTCCAATAATACCATTTAAGTTTTCAAAGTTAACGGAATTATTTTCACCGTAGTTGAATAGATTATCAAACTCAAACGTCTTTAACTTCCAGTTAACATTACGCGACACTTCCTCTGTCTCTTCGATAATTTTATTGTACGCGCGATTAAGTTCATATACTTTTTCAAGAGTCTCAGACGGCACCTGATAGTCTTTAAGGTACTCGTCAATGAGTTCTTCTTGAATCTTGGGATCCCGCAAGTTTTCAGTCTTAAGTCCGTCAGTAATTTCTTCAACATTGCCGCGTTCGCCAGAAGCTCTATTAAGAAATGAAATGCTCTCTGGTTTGAACCGGTGTTTGGCGATATCCATTGCACGGCGCATAACATTGAGTGGTAGATTGTTGTTGCTTACCAAACGAAGACGAGCACCTGATGGCACTTCAACTCCTCGGGGCATTCTGCCTTTTACTGTTAGTGGGATCGTAAAGAATGGTTTTGGATTTTTAAGAACAATGGGGTCTATTTCCCATTCATCTTTAGACTTAATATCCCAAATGAGGATTCCCTTATCATTAGTTTCGCCATGGTTTTGTTGAACAGTTGAACCGGCATACCAAATGCGCCCCTCCTTATCTAAGAATTGGCGGCGATGGATATCACCCAGCATGGCGAAATCAAAATCATCAAATATAGAAATCTCATCTTCGCCAAAAGTCATGGTCCAGTTTATATCTGTTTTACAGTGAGATATAGAGCCATGATACAGTGCTATGTTGATTTTATCTGTGTCTGTTGGTTTCATCCAATTTTCACGATCAAAAACAGACAAAACATTCAAGCAAAAATTATCATCTAAGTGAGCTTCGCCAGAGTTTTTTAACAGATGTAGATTTTGTAAATCTAATGCATCCACAATTGGCGTGAGCGCGTCTTGACGACTGCTATTTTTTAAATTACCATCGTGGTTACCCAAAATAATGTATGTCGGTGCAATCTCCGCTAAGTTTCGAAAAAAGTCCGAGCACATCTCAACAAACTCTGGTGAGATCTGGGTCTTTGTATGGGCAATGTCGCCACAATGTACAATGTAATCGACCTCTTGTTCCCGTAAGGTCTCATACAGTTGTTCGAATACTACCTTGTATTCATAATGATACTTCAAATTTTTAATATGAGTATCTGCAATATGTGCAAACTTCACATAAACTCCGTTTGTTATTTTTTGGGGATCTCTAGATTCATTAGCAGATCCAGTTGCTTATCGTACAATAGGGCGTCATCGATATTTGTGCCATCATTTCCAGAAAGCGATAAATACCCGATAAACCCCAATGTAAATCCAAAGATAATTGTTTTGATGAACTTCATAAATGCCTCCATAGTACTAATATAGCATTTGTAAACACTGCTGTCAAGTACTTTTTATTGTACTTCTATGGGGCGCCCGATTCTATACATTGTATCTTGAATAAATTTATTAAAGCCAGCCTCGTCTTGAACACCAAGGGCTTGGTACAATTCTCCTCTACTATCTGGACTATCAATGTGGTAGTCCATGAGCGCTTTTGTTTTTTCTTCCATCAAGTCAGCATACAACGTGTATGCAACTGTCCAATCTGGGGGTAGTATTTGTGAGCCGTCCTCTGACGCCTTAAAGTTTTGGTCTGGGTCGCCAGTACCTCCCGACCATTTACCAACATCACCGTATACCATGTTCTTAAGAAGCGGTAGTTCTGTCATTGGATCCTGTTCGACCCGGTCCTTTAGGGCATTGTAATAGTCACCGGCCTTGGCGCCGGCTAACGGCAACACACTGTCAACATCAATCTGGTTGGATGGTACCATTTTATATTTAAAGGACCAGACAGAACTTGACACGGGTGCGTCAACGAGGGCTGCTTCGCTTAAATCATATTGGGACCAAAGCGCTTTGCTTTTTTCAAATCGATCCATGCCGTGAAATTTTTCAGCATCCATACCAGAGCCAAACACATCGGCAAAGCTTGTCCCATCATCTTGGGTTTGCAATTCAATACCGTCACCACTATCAACACTATCTTTATCTGCCAAATAAGCGCCAGTCGCACCTCCCGCAACTATAGAGGCTACAAGCGCTCCTGTTAGACCAAGTCGGGTAGCCACTCTTTTAATTGCATCGGAACCTCCACCCAGTTTATCAACCAAGCTGCGAATGCGTTGCTTCATGTCCTCAGTTAACATCTCTTCGTTTAGCTTTTTCTTGGACGTAAGAGATAAAATTGCTTTGATAACTTTGTCATCAAGCGGAACAGTTTCACCCTTATGTGGCTTAAGAAAAGACTCAATCAGATACATTTCTTCAACAACAATTTGACGCAATCTTTGTTCTGTAATTTTCATATTAAACCGCCGATAGTAAATCTAGCAATAAATAGTTATCACTATCAATAACCGTCGCTTTGTTTTTTCGCTCTATAAAAACTTCTCGCGACATCGATCCGACATCTTCATATCCACTTACATCTATTTTATAAAGTTCGACATCATACTCCAAAAGCGTTTTAATAACCCGTCTCTCTTTTTTGGCTGCGTCGGGGTCGAGTGCGATGTAGATTGGGGTGTCGTTTCGTACAATCTCTCGTAATAGTTTGGACCCTTTGCGTAATGTTGAGCCCAATATAGGAACAGCGTTTCCTGCGACCAGTGCATCAAATACTCCTTCGACCATAATAAGATCTTTATTCCAGTCGATATATAGTTCATTAAAGGTTATATCTTTTGATGCCCTTGGATTTTTATATTTATATGAATCTCCGCTATAAGAACGAGCAATAAAATAACTCACATCTCCATCTTTATCAAATGACGGTACAATAATTCTATTGCGATATTCTCCACTAAAACAATATCCTATTTTCCATTTTAAGATATCGGCTTGTGAGACTCCACGTTTCTGCAAATATCTCATTGCATATAAGCCAGTCGCTGGGATGTTATCTGAACATAGGCTTACGAATTCTTCTGGGAGTTCCATTTTTTGCGTGTCTTGTATACGCTCTGGTTCCATAAAGAGTTCAGCAAACCTTTCAAGATCGGTCCGGTTTGTAATTTCGTCCCATTTCTGTAGTTGTGTATACGAACCAAAACGCCTAACAGCACGCCTAATATTGCGACCCCGATAATCACAAACCCAACACTTATAAGCATTTTTATCCAGATTAATTGAGAATTTACGCTTGTGGTGATTGCACGCCGGACACGTGAAAAGAAGCTCGTTTCCTTTGTCGATATAGTTCCCAAACGCTTCATGTAGTATCTTTGCTGCTTGTTTTTTATTCATATAACCCTCACAGACAGTCTAACATAGTAGGTGTTCGGTGTCAAGCAAAAAAAAACCCCGCCGAAGCGGGGCTTTCTAGTCATGACATTTTTTAGCCGTTAAGTGCTTCCAAGATCTGTGCCTTGGTGGAACGAGTGTTGACAGCCAAGCCGCGCGACTTTGCTACCTCCAACAACTCAGCCTTTTTCATGTTCGGACTCCAATTGGCAAAGACGGGTTCCACCGTAGTTTCTTCCGTGCCTTCGTTTGTGACGAGTTCGATTTCAAAAGTAAGTTGCTCACCAGCAAGTGGATGGTTCATGTCCAAGATAACATTTTCCTCTTCAAGGGCGTGAATCTTAGCCAAGAATTGTCCTTGCGGACCATTACCTTGAACCATACCGCCAACTTCAAATTGGAAGTCTGGACCAAAAGCAGCCTTTGGTACTGGCTGAAGGGCCGCCGGATTTCTTTGTCCGTAAGCCGAATCAGGTGCGAGCGTTACACTCTTTGTTTCACCGGGACTCATACCAATGATAGCATCGTTGAACCCTGCAATCATTGCGCCAGAGCCAACTTGAAATTCAAGCGTCTGACCGCGAATGCGAGAGTTATCAAACTCAGTACCATCGGCAAGAGTGCCGCGATAGTGGACCTTAACGTTATGTCCTGTTGTTACTTTCATTTTATCTCCTAGGTTGATGAAAGATCATCTTAAGTATCTTAACACTATAATTTGAATATGTCAAGAAAAAAATGTCCCCCTTGCGGGGGACTTGTATGTCATTGAATTTCAATCTTCCGCACTGCGGGCTGAATGTTAGTAGGTTGCACTTTTGGCAGTGTTAGGGTTAAAATTCCATTTTCAAACGCTCCCGTAATGTTGTCCTCGACTAGGTTATCACCAAGTCTAAAAGAACGCGCGAATGCGGAGCGTTTAACTTCTCGCTTAACATATTGCGAGTCTTCTACATTGGCGCGCTGGTTGCTCTCGGCTTTGATCGTCAATACACCGTCTGTAACCTCAACAGACACGTCTTCTTTATTAAGCCCTGGGATTGCGGCTTCAATCTCGACGCGATCATCAAAATTTAACACATTGCACTTAGGATACGAACCTTGTGCAAAAAAGTTTTCTCCAAACTCTTGATGAAATGTTGGGAACACATCTCCCATCAAATTATTAAAGATCTCATCAAATGGAGTCAAGAATTCCCGCTTGGATATTGTGCGTGCGGGTAACGCACTTCTACGAATAAGTTTAGACATTTTATTTCTCCTTTTATCTGTTTAGTATAAAATGACGAACAGGTGCAGTACTCTGCTCGTGTTATAAATATAACCTTTTTTAAAATAAAGTCAAGGTTTTTCTTTATTATTTTGTTCCACAACATAACCAGCTTTCGCAATTATGATTGCGTCAGCCCTATCGTAGGATTCCGGCTTAGGGTTGCCAAACTTTGTATATTCAATCTTAAACGCTGGCTCATTCTTTAATAAGTGTTCAAGAACAACTTGCTTTGCTTTTTTGCCGCGCGGTACTTTAATACCCGCCTGTTTACGAGCCGATGTTGCACCAATAAACGTAGGCTCAATCTCAAACAACTCATACACAAGCCATGATACAATACCATTAAAACGAGTCAAAGTAGAGAGGGTTTTAGCAGAAGACTTTCCGCCCATAAACATATGCAAAGATTGTTCGATATAAATGTGCTCTATTGGAAACTCGGAGCCTCCTATGCGAAAGCTTGTGTCATTTTCGCACTGATACATTTCATATAGATCGAGCAATCTTTCTTTCATTGCTATCGTTTTTTCGAATATGTTTTTTTGTTTTCTTAAATCAATTGAGTCATAATAAACAAGTTGCCCATCGGCAACTACAGCAAATCCAGTAATACTGGTGCTTATGTCGATTCCTAATATCATTTTAAACCTTATATTTGCGCCAGCTATAAAGTTTGCGATTTTTTAAATAGTCTTTGTTAAACATGTTATGATACGCTTCTTGTTCAAAGCGGATTTGATAGTATGCCTTCTCTTTATCCCTATACTTAACAAGACCAATTAGATAATCCCAACCATACAACAAATAAAAGAATAGCACAAGTAATTCTTTTTGTTGAGCAATATGTATAGTTTCATGCGTCAGGACATCTTCGGACATTTCTTCGCGTGAAATAATAAAGGGCCACAATGTTATGGCGAATATATCAATAACTATAGAGAGTGCCTTAACAAACCTAGGAGCGATTATTACAATAGGTTTCATTAAATATCCATCTTTAATTTAAATGCATATGAACGGTCTTCTTCTTTAAGGACCGGGGTGGCTAATGTTGCAAGCCCGAGCATATTCCTGTTGTGATCGTACATCGCAACGCGGGATATATACACTTGTCTCTTAAAGGAAGCAGTGTAATCTACCAAACTTGAACTGACCGTGTTGGCAATTAGTATCGTTGGATCTTCCTGATAAACATGTGACGAGGTGTATAACGCCCTAGTTTGACCTTTCTTCAGGAAGGTGGGGTTGTTTGAGTAGTTGGCTTCGCCGCGGCGGGCGTGAGCAAACATAGTCATAACTTGCGTTTGGGTTTGCCCTTCAAAAGAAATGCCAAATGATGCACTAGTGAATGTGTTGTTCATCCCAGTGGAAGACTGTTTCAAAGAATCGTTGCAGCCCGCACCAAAATAGATCCAGGCAGGTCGCACATCGCTCCCCAAAGCTTCCACTAGGCGACAAAGTTTATTATTAATCCCCCAAGACCCGGTTAATAAAATAATGCCCTCTTCGTACAATACAACGCCAGCAACAGAGGCGCTATGCTGAGGTCCATTAACTCCATTGTCAGTGGCTGACATTTGAATTAATTCGCCGTTTCGATTTTCGTCGCGCAACTCGGCTGCCAATGTGCCTGTAAAGTACCACTTAAGCGACACGGTGCCTGGGCGAATTTTAGATCCATAGAAGATAGATGGAATAGAGATAATATTGATTGGGCGCCCATCTTTGTTTCCATATGGAGAATCAACCAAATAATGTGGACTTCTAATACCATAGAAATTTAATCGATTTCTTAATGCCACATAGTGGCTGTTGTATGAAGCGGTGCTGGTATATGAACTGCCTGTATATTCTCTGGTGATAGAAGCCGACAGAGGATAATCAAACGTGATCACCTCACCATTTTGAAATCCGCCACCAAAGTCTGTTCGTGTTAGTGTTTTGGGTGCGGTTCTGGATGAATCCTTAGAAATCCAAGCATAGATGCGATTATTGTCTTGCAAAAAGTTAATCGGCTTATCAACGGCGTCATAACTTGCTTTTTCTTCAAGATAGGTATTTTTCTTATGAGGTATAGCTCGATTTTCGCCTTTAAAGGGGCGGTCAATGTTATATTCATAAAGACTTAAAAAGCCCGATGATACAGCCGTAACTGTCGGAGGTCCGGAGCCTGTGTTTCGGTGACCCAAGTGTCTAGGCTGAGTATTATAGAATACATTGCCATCGTTAATGAAGAATTCAACGTACGGGTGAGCCTCAACCGTGTTGAAAAAAAGATCGCTATCACCTATCTTGCGATACGACATTTTTTAGTAATCCAATCTGACTCTCAACGTAAGTTCGTTAGTTGGATCCTTCTTTAATGGTTCAGATACTTTAGCGACTGCTAAAAGCTCATTTGATGAGTTATACAAGCCCACTGTCGTAATATAGCTCAGTGGCGGATCAGAAGCTAAGTCTTTAACCTGGATCTTACTATCTTTTGTGTACGTTGGATTGGCACTATAGTTGTACTTGTTGTGTGGTACTCTGCAGAAATAGATCTTAGAGTTGATCTCGGTCGTGTTGTTGAACGAAATATTTCGAATTCTTCTGCGTAAAGCATCGCATGCGCCGGACATTGAAGCCGTAATAAACGTAGATTGCACGTTCATGTTGGTTGCACCAACTTTCCAATAAGGAGCACCAGTGAAAGCTGCGCCAGTTATGTTATAAGGGTTCGCCATAAACGAACTGCTAAGAACAACAACACCAGCTTGATAGAAAATAACTCCCGAAGCGGTCACTGGACTAGCACCGGATACATACAAGATGCCGTAGTCGCCGCCGGGAAGACCTGACTTAAATTCGCCTGACGTGCCTGCTGACGCTGAAACATCGTGAAGAACTACCGCCATCGCTTTGTTGAGCGACGTGCCTGAAGAGCCGGTGGTGGCTAGCCCGCTTGCAAAGGAGCCAGTTCCGATGGTCATGCTGAATGAGCCTTTCTTAATTTGCTCTTTCATAATTAAGCGAGACAGTGTGATGAAATAACACGACGTCATTTGGTTAGTGTCGTCGCTAATGTCTGTGTCGCTTTCAAAAATCTCAACTTCGTTTCCGGCAGAATTCTTGTATCCCAACAATGTTTGAGCAAACTGAGTGTATGTGTTGAGCTTTTTAGAATTTTGGACGCCAGATGCAGCACATGAAGCAGACAGGGTTAAACCACGGCCCGAGACCGTCGCAGCTGCAGTAAATCCCATTGTAATGTCAAAGATGTGGTTTGCTGAGGAACTGAGGTATGGATAATCATACACGGATTGAAACATGCCGTGCGTATAGTTTTTGATATTGTTGTCAGAATACGTGCCCGATACAATCGTACCAGACAGAGGAATCACCTCATGTAAAAGAGTACGAGTTGTTGTGACATCAGTGTTAATATCAAGTGGTTCATAATTTAGTGGCATTCATAAGCTCCTTATTAAGTGTTCTGCCGTAGGATTCTAATTGGTAATTGAAGAGTTTGGCTAGATGCATCACCCTTGACAAAAACAACTGTATCAATATAATCATATGTGTGATCATCACCATAAAGGTTCTGAGCTACCTTCCCATAATCATAATATCTTTGGTCCGGGGTTGTCCCTGTGGCGGTTCCCAACCCAGCAGCAACCATGAATTGCAGTCCTCCCACGGTGCCTCTGGGTCCGGTAATAACACTATATTTGCTCGTACCTAGGATTCCATTCGGGCGCGCGGTAGTGCTGAAATCGTTAAAATTTGCTTTGGTGGTGCTGCTAACGCCGGATCCGGCATCAGTAAGATAACCGAACGAAGGCGCAATCATGGACTCTGCTGTAGAGTCACTCATATCGTTAGCAATGGTTGTTGAGCTATTTAGCCCATATACTGACGCGATGAAGAGTTCGTTGGCGCTTATCGTAAAGCTATTGTCCATCATATTGGTGGCGTCGAGGTATGCAGTTCGATTTCCTTGGGTGGCAGTAATTTTATTGTTATCAATACCAGTTTCGAACAATATAAAATTGGTTTCTTCGGCGCTAGGATTATCACCTCGCAGCCGGTAGCGATATTGCTCAACTCCCATCGGTGAATTAACTCGCGAAGATGTTAGTTGCCTGTATGTTACGTCATTTGCCGCCACTACATACACGCCACCTGTTACATAACAAGCTCGCGTGGTGCCCATTGGGCTTGTCCAGCCTGATGGAGATGAAGCATCTGCTTGGGGATTTGTCTTGATTGCTGGCATATACAAAAGGTTTAAATTTGTAATATCCATCAGTCCATAGTTAATGGCGTTATTCATGGTAACCGGCTCAAGGACCGGTGTTTGCATAATTTCTAAATCATAATAGGCGGAGCCGGAGGGATGAGCTTTGTTATAAAGTTGGTAGTTTATCTCATCATCGCCTAAAGCAAATTTGCTGATCGTAAAGTTGCCGGCTGCCATTCGTTTTCTGCCGATATCAGTTAAAACTGCATCTAAGATGATGTCGCCAGAGTTATCTAAAAAAGACATTTATTTTTCCTCTCTTTCATAAATAGTTGTTATTTTGTTTGTTTCACTATATAAATACATTTCTTTGTTTATGTGCCGGCATATCTTATAATTCGAAGCGGCGCCTGAAATTTAGAATTTGACGATAAGCCTTCAATGTAAATAGTCGTATCAATATAATCATACTTATCAGTACCGCCAAAAAGCACTTCGCCGCGTCGGCCAAAGATATAAAACTCTTCTGCGGAGGCTCCCCCAGAGGTACCTCGTAGTTGTTCATTAATATTTACATTTACTCCTATAACTGTGCCTCTTGAGCCAGAATGCGGCAAGAGTTTAGTGCTCGCTTCAGTAGTTTTTGGATAGATTTCGTTATCCACGCCCGTACAACGATAAGCATCGTAGTGAGCAACTGGTGCGGGTAGTGAAGTTTTTGCTTTAGGTCGTAGGGGTCCGAAATTAGAAAAAATGTTGTCGGCGACATCGTTGTAAATATAAGACTGAGGGGGAGCAGTTAGAATATTGTTTATGAAGCGACTGTCACTATAGATCAGGTAGTAGGAATCGTAGAGTCCCAAATTCATAAGAAACCTTTCTTTTGATAATTTATCTGATGGTATATCATTTGATTGTATTCCCGAACCCACTATAAGTTTAGTCTTAGCTGGCTCATTACTTTCTAGGATGTATTTGTATTCCCCCAGCGCAGTACGCAACTTTGCAGTGGTTTCATCGTTGACGGAAACATAATAATAATTTTGGTATGGACTAGCCGCCGTATCAACATAGTCTGATAGTGTTTTTAAATCAGGCATATAATACAGATCAGGTCTAATGTGATCAGTTAATCCATAATTAATCACCGCATTTTCTACGTTGAACGCCTCAAAGACTGGGAGCGCCTCAATTCGAGGATTTTTATAAAGCTGATTCTGTGTTGATCTGAGGGAGTAATCAATCTCGTCGTCTCCCAAAGCAAACTTGGTAACTTTAAATGTACCTTGCGCCATGCGTTTTCTGCCAACATCCGTAAGAATGGCATCGAGAATAATCGTGCCGCAACTATCTTGAAAAGCCATCGTTTGTATCCTTTAATCTATATGTTACGTTAAGATCTATTTTATTACCTGTTTTCTTAGATGTTAAGCGAATTTTAAAAGTTTTATCCCATACAGGGTCTGTTGCTGTCCCTACTACCATTTGGTCAAATTGCGTGGTAGCTGGCTGGGAATAGTCCACTGTCCTATCATCAAATATTGTTTGTCGTGTCGCAGGTGGTACATAAAATAATTTCTTAACTGGCGTGCTAACCTGTAGATCCTTTAAAACTTGGAAGCTACTTTCATATATAACATCAAACTCAGTATATTTGTATCCGCCATCGTTTATTAGCTCTGCAACTTGTATCGGCGACCAGTGTCCGGCAACACCATTTGCACTTACATATCTAAAAATATAGTAATATTTTTTATTGGTGGCAACCTTTTCTTCATAAAAGCAGTTTTTGTGAGAAAAGTCATATCCCTTAATTGATAAATCTTTAGTATAAACAAGGGATCCATCAAAATCTGCAATTGCATTGGGGCGATGATCGATTCTGTAGACCTCTAGTGTGCCTACCGGCGATGCGGAGTCTTCTTGGACTTTGTCGGTCCACGCCAAACCACGGGACGTAAGATATACTTGGCGGTTAATTTCTTCCTCATAGTTTAATGGTGTGGGATACGGAGCAGCAATTGGCGCTTCTTGATTAATATAAAAACCAATTATTTGAGAATCATCCATATGTTGATATGGAGTTATATCTGGCGCTACCGGTGGACTATCGGGTATTGTAGTTGTTTTTTCAGCTATTTCAGTCTCTATAATTCTTACTGAAGGTTCTACATGCACATAAAAATCGGCAAGATAGCGTGCTGTACTTATAACCTGCTCATTGCCAGCGTTTTGATTAGCTAGCTGTTTCACAGCTGCAGCCATCGGAACGTTTTTGCCGCCGGCGGTGAACGTACCTAATCCGGGGCTGGGGTCGACCGTTCCGAACATCCCCTTTGGAGCGGCGGGAGCGGAGAGTGGTGTAGCGTCATTCGGATTTCGAATTATACGTGCGTCTTTTAGTGGCAGTGCACCATTTTCAAGGCTTAAAAAAGCTAGCGGTGGGGCGCGCTTGCCCGATGATACTTC
>Ga0163180_10001337_pt1 | contig 14093 bp, 12 predicted proteins | sample AtlANTMetagenome_2_FD_109647 | JGI IMG/M metagenome (GOLD analysis project Ga0163180, IMG submission 109647) | Marine eukaryotic phytoplankton communities from the Atlantic Ocean - Atlantic ANT 4 Metagenome | ecosystem: Environmental > Aquatic > Marine > Oceanic | place: North Atlantic Ocean...
AGGTACTGGACACCCTGATCCTGGAAGAAGCCGAGCGCCGCCGTCAGGGCATCACGGATGAGCCTGCTGAGGCTGCATCCGCCGCTGCCGACGAGGACATCCCCGCCGCTGCCGACGAGGACATCCCCGCCGCTGCCGATGAGGACATCCCCGCCGCTGCCGACGAGGACATCCCCGCCGCTGCCGACGAGGAATAAAACATGCCCGTCCGCTCGTGCGTCGCCTGTCGCAAGCGCAGGGAGACGCGCGAGCTGATGCTCTTTGTGGCACTTCCAGACGGAAAAATCTGGATCTCAGGAAGCACACCCCGACCCGATGGAAGGGGGGCTTCGTGCTGCAAATCGGAGACGTGTGTCAAAAAACTGGAGGGCCAGCCTGCACGCCTCTGCCGTGCACTCCGCCAATCCGGGCTGAGGACCTCCAATTTGCTGGATATGGCCCGCGCTCAGCACGACCTCGACTGAGGGCTCCGCATACCACTTGCCTGCCGCCCCCTGCGCGGGTTACGTGCTTGCGCCTTGCAGGGACTGGTCAGTCTCTGCCTTAGGGGACCCCAAAGGCAAACCGTGGTTTAGCACGGCTCTCTAACCACTCGAGAATTGCCCAGTGGGCTGTCCCCGGTGACGGAAGGACTTGTATGTCGACCAAAGACATCATCGATAGATTGAATCGCACCACCACTCGCCGTGCTGGTGACGGAAACGAGGGCGGGGAAGGCACACGCCAGACCTCATCCACCCGTGTTGGCGCTCGGGTCATCCGACGACGCCGAGTTACGGAAAAGGCCAAGCCTGCAGTGCCCAGTGCAGCAGACATGCTTGCCCAAAAGCCTGCAGTTGCCGAGGAAGCCCCACCGCCTGCTGCCGAGGAGGCCCCCGTCGAGGCGGAGGCCGTAGCCGCAGAGACTCCAGTCGAGGCACCGGCCGAGGAGAAGCCCAAGAAGGCGACCAAGAAGGCCGCTGCAGAGAAGGCACCCGCCAAGAAAGAGACCAAGAAGGCCGCCGCAAAGAAGAAGGCCGCCGAGACGGATGAGTCTGGCGCCGAGGATGCCGCTGAAGCCAAGGAAGAGCCAAAGGCGGAAGAAGCCAAGGCCGATGACGCCAAGGCCGCAGCCGAAGAGGCTCCAGCACCTGACCCAGCCGTCGAAGCCAAGGAAGAGCCAAAGGCGGAAGAAGCCAAGGCCGATGACGCCAAGGCCGAAGACGCCAAGGCCGAGGACGCCAAGGCAAGTGACGCCGAGAAGAGCGATGAAGCGGCTGAAGAGAAGCCTGCTGCTGCCACCAAGGCCGCACCGACGGGTACCCAGAAGCCCAACCTTCCCCGCCTCGGTGGTGCTGGAAAGGACTCCGCATTCCCCGGTCTGGGCTCCGCTGTGGTCAAGCCGCCACCCGGCTATGACCCGAGCAATCCCGAAGCCAGCCGCAAGGCGGCAAAGGAAGCGCAGGAGGCACGCAACAAGCCCACTGGTGGCGCCGCCAAGCAGTGGCGTGACGAGCGCACCACACCTGGCGCCAAGCGCACCTCTGGCAAGGAAGAGGAGGACAACCGCAGGCAGAGGCCCCGTCGCACCGGTCGCCGCCGCGCCCGTGTAGAGATGCAGATGGACGACTTCTCGGCCCGCACGAGAGGACGCCGTCGCAGGACAAAGAGCTCCGGCCCGAAGAAAGCCTCACCGCAGGCCAAGGCCATCAAGCGCAGGGTCGAGTTGGATGGGACGATCACCGTCGCCAACCTCGCCCACGGCATGAGCATCAAGGCCGGACAGGTCATCAAGGCACTCATCGACCTTGGTCAGATGGCGACCGCCAACGATGAGCTGGATCTCGAGACCGCTCAGCTGGTTGCCGAGCAATTCGAGTACGAGGTGGTCGACAAGACCTTCCACGAAGACGATCACATGATCCAAGTGGAAGAAGTCGAGGATGATCCAAACCAGGTGACCCGCCCACCGGTGGTCACCATCATGGGTCACGTCGACCACGGAAAGACAACCCTGCTGGACACCATCCGCAAGGCCAACGTCGCTGCAGGCGAGGCGGGTGGAATCACCCAGCACACTGCGGCGTACCAGGTCGAGCACGAAGGTCAGCTGATCACCTTCATCGATACACCGGGCCACGAGGCCTTCACCGAGATGCGCTCACGCGGTGCACAGGTGACAGACATCGTCATCTTGGTGGTCGCTGCAGACGATGGCATCATGCCGCAGACCGTTGAGGCCATCAACCACTCCAAGGCTGCCGGCGTGCAGATCATGGTGGCGGTCAACAAGTGCGACAAGCCCGGCGTCAACCCGGACACGGTCCGCCAAGCCCTCATGGAGCACGAGCTGGTCCCCGAGGAGTACGGTGGCGACACCATCATGTGCAACGTCTCGGCGCTCAAGGGCGACGGACTGGACGACCTGCTGGCCAATATCTCACTGCTCGCCGAGCTCGGCGAGTACACAGCCAACCCCGATCGGCATGCCGATGGCTCCGTTCTGGAGGCAAGGCTGGAGAAGGGCAGAGGCCCCGTGGCTACCGTGCTGGTGCAGGAGGGTACCCTGAAGAAGGGCGACTCGATCGCGCTGGGCACCGTCTGGGGCCGCGTGCGTGCGATGTCCGACTTCAATGGCAATCCCATCAAGGAAGCCGGACCATCCACCCCTGTTGAGGTCATCGGGCTTCAAGACGTCCCCACCGCAGGTGACAATGTGGTCGTGGTCAAGGACGACAAGGCAGCCCGTGCGCTCGCCGACCACCGCGCAGACCTGGCCAAGGCAGCCAACATGGACGGCCCCGCCAAGGTGACCCTTGAGGATCTTCTGGCACGCGCCGAGGAAGGCGAGAAGGTCACGCTGAACCTGATCGTGAAGGCGGATGTTGGTGGAACACTGGAGGCGATGAAGAGCTCCGTGGCCAAGATCGATGTTCCAGGCACAGAGGTCAAGCTCCTGCACAGCGCTGTGGGTGCCATCTCCGAGAGCGACATCACCCTGGCGCATACCTACGGTACCGTCGTCATCGGATTCAACGTTCGACCCGACGCCAAGGCCCGCCGGGCAGCCGACTCCTCTGGTGTCGAGATCCGGACCTATAGCGTCATCTACGAGGCCCTCGAGGAGATCGAGTTGGCGCTCAAGGGACTGCTCTCTCCGACAATCAAGGAGACCCTGCAGGGAACCGCAGAGGTCCGCGAGACCTTCAACATCCCCAAGGTGGGTACCGCCGCAGGTTGCCGAGTCATGGAAGGCACCGTGTCTCGACCACACAACGTTCGCCTTCTCCGCGACGGCATCGTGGTCTGGGATGGCAAGCTTGCAAGCCTCCGCCGCTTCAAGGACGACGTCAAGTCGGTCGAGAAGGGCTACGAGTGCGGTATGCGCCTCGAGGGCTTCAACGACCTGAAGTCTGGCGATGTGATTGAGGCCTACACCCAAGAAGAGGTCTCGCCAATCTAAGCGTGATCTTTCCGGCCCCAGATGAGAACACTTGGCTCGGCGTGTTGCGCCTGCAATTGTTCGTGCACGGGTCCCGCAGCCTCAAAGACAAGCGCCGCGCGGTATCCAAAGTCCGGGACCGACTGCGCGCCAAGCACAACATCTCCGTCGCTGAGGTCGGCCACCTCGAGGACCATCAGCGAGCGGTGCTCACCGGTGCGATGGTGTCCAATGACAGCCGCTTTGTGCAGTCTGCGCTCGACTCGATCGCCCATGAAGTCAGCACCTGGCGGGCCGCCGAACTGCAGCATGTCGACGTCTCTGTGATGCGACCCCACGACGATGCGCCTCCAGCCCATTATGATGGATGGACCGATGGCTGATTTGGCTCATGCACGCCGAGAAATATGGATCACCCGAGGCCACCTGATGGCGCTCGGCACGGCGACGTTCTTCATCGCCCTGTTGGCCTTCTTCATCGGTATTCAGGTTGGGCGCTCCCAGTCGGATGCCCCCGAGGTGAGCAGTGATGCAGCTCTGGTTCCGGACTCCAGCCGCCAGGATGCGCTCGAGGCCCTCCTCCGAGAAGTCGAAGCAGCGCAGGCCGATGCGCCCCAGCTGGCGTTCAACGAGACGCTCGCACAAGACAATGCGCCCCAGCCCCCTGTAGAGGCGCCCACAGCCACCGAGATCACCACAGAGGTGGTCGCATCCACCCCTCCTCCTCCTCCGCCTCCTGCGCCGAAAGAATCGCCAATGCCCAAGGATGGATGGTCGATTCAAGTCGCATCCTATGACAGCGTTCAGGATGCCGATGTACGGGTGAACCAGCTCAAAGCGCAGGGGCTCATGGGCTATCGAGTGGGTGCACTCATTCGTGGAAAGCAGTGGTACCGAGTCCGCATCGGTGGCTACTCGACCAAGCAAGCCGCGGAGACTGCTCGCCTAAAGCTACAGAGCCAATTGGGCGGCGGACTGCTGCTGGCGGAGGCACCATGAGCCGACGTGTGGAGAAGCCCTGGGGCCACGAAGAAATCTGGGCCGAGACCGAGCGATATGTAGGAAAGATCCTCTTCATTCGGGAAGGCCACCGCCTCTCGCTTCAGCACCACATGATCAAGGAAGAGACCATCCGCGTGGGCCGCGGAATCCTCGCCCTTGAGCTCGAGGATGCGCACGGTGAGATCGTCTCTCATGAGCTGAGTGCGGGGCAATGCGCCCACATTCGCCCCGGCCAGAAGCACCGAATGCGTGCAGTCACCGACGTAGAAGTTATCGAAGTATCCACCCCCGAACTCGACGATGTGGTTCGCCACTCGGATGACTACGGACGGGTGCCAGAGTAAGACACGGTATCGAATGCCAGTTGACAGCAGGCATTCCGGATTGAGAAGGTTAGGTCGCGCATCATGTGGAAGTGGTTCACCAGTATTGCCCTATGTATGGGCATCGCCCATGCCGCCGAGCGTCGGAGTTACTCCGGCTCGGGTGACACCGTCAATTTGAGTGGCGGTCAAGACAACAATGCGCCGCCCGAGTACTACATCGTGCAGCCCGGAGACACCCTGTGGGAGATCTCCAGCACGTTCTTGGGCAACCCCTACTACTGGCCGCGCCTGTGGTCCATCAACGACTACATCACCAACCCACACTGGATCTATCCAGGCAATCGGATCGTGTTCCGGATGGGCACGCTCATCGATCCCCCCAGCGTGGATCTCGACGCCAATCGTGATGGCTATACCGTAGAAGGACTCGACTACGAAGACGTGGGTGCCGAGTGCGGCCCAGACGTTCGCTTCAATGATGCCATTCCCGCCGCCACCTACCAGGCGCCGGCCTTCCTGGCCCGAAAGCGCGACGTAGAAGTCTTCGGAAAGGTCACCAAGGCCCGCAGCAACCAAACCCTGCTGGCGGAAGACAACCTGGTCTACATCCAGGTCGATGACCCCGACGCCTATGAGTGCGGCGATATTCTCGCGGCCTTCCGACGCTCCAAGAAGCGGGTCAGGCACCCCAAGATCCGGCGGCAGAAGTACGGCGATATGTACCGCATCCTGGGCAACCTCAAGGTGGTGCACAAGAACGGTGACTACCTCAGCGCAGTCGTCCGCGACTCGTATGTGGAGATGGAGCGAGGCGATCTGGTCGGACCACCGATGCCTGTGACTGTCGAGCTCGAAGTCGACAAGCCCACCGGCGACCTCGAGGGCGTAATCGTCGCCAGAATGTCGACGGAGCGGACCCTTGCTGCCACCGGAGAGACGGTGTTCATCGATCGCGGACGCTCCGATGGTGTCCGCGTGGGAAGCACCTTCTATGTCGTGCAGCGTCGCGACGAATATGTCGACATCCGCCGTCCAGACATGGACCTGCCGCCCAGCGTTATCGGTCGCCTTGTCGTGGTCAGGGTCGACGACTACTCCGCCACAGCGGTGGTCACCGACTCGTCCAGAAGCCTGCCCGATGGGGCGGAGCTCATGACGCGGGTGAACTAAGCCTGGCCAGGTGCCGGAGCATGCCGGCGCGCTGACAGTACCGCTGAGATGACGGCTCGACTACGAGGGAGTGGTCCACCTCTGTGCGCACGGGAGCCCCGGAGCCCCAAACCGTGCCCCTGCTTCATCGTTTCTGGCATGCAGCCGCCACACTCTCCGGCCGAGTCGATCTCTCCGACGCCCTCCTACAGCACTCCGGAGAGCTCGCGCGGCTCGACATGGAGCAGCTTCAAAGACTGGGCATCTCGGCTCGGCACGCAAAGAGGTGGCGGGACGCCATCCCTCTTCGCACCTCCATCGAGTTCCTGACACTCGATGATCCGGCGTATCCTGCGATGCTGGCACCCATTCCTTTCTCACCACCCGTTCTCTTCTACCAAGGCAACACTCGGCTGCTGTCAGAGGGCCCGAGGGTCGCCATTGTCGGGGCCAGACGCTGCACTGAAGATGGCCGACGAATGGCGAGAGACTTGGCCCGGCGGGCTGCCGCAGGAGGGGGTGTAGTGGTCAGCGGAATGGCCCACGGCATCGACACAGCAGCGCACCTCGCCGCACCCGGCCGCACCATCGCTGTCCTCGGCCAAGGGCTCGCGGCACCAAGAACCCAAATTGCCCATCGCATATCGACGAAGATCATCCAATCCGGCGGACTGATCGTCAGCGAATTCATCCCTCGGCAGACCGCCTCAAAGCACACATTTCCACAGCGGAACCGAGTCATCGCGGGGCTCTCGCAGCTGACGGTGGTGGTCGAGGCCTCCATCCGCTCAGGAGCCATGATTACTGCACGGCTGGCGCTGGAGGCGGGTCGAGATGTCGCAGCGGTCCCAGGGAGCCCCTACGCTCCCTCCAGTGCCGGCTGCCTCAAGCTGCTTCACCAGGGGGCAGCGTTGATTCGAGATGCAGACGATCTCGCCGCAATCCTGCACCTTCCATCCATCCCCCCCAGACAGCCCACCACACACACCGACGATCCCGTACTGCGCGCAATCCACCCGCTGGGTTCACGCTTCGACGAGTTGATCGAGGGACTCGACATGACGCCGGCCGCGCTGGGCGCAGCACTGGGCGCACTCGAGCTACAGGGATTGGTCCTCCGGCTGCCCGGAGACCGATTCCGGCCGGCTACTTCTTCTTGCGCCGACCCTTGCGCTTGGGAGCCTTCTCACGCACCCGAATGAGCTCGATGGCCTCCTCAAGCGTGATCTTCTCTGGGTCCAGGCCCTTGCCCAGAGAGGCATTCGTCGACCCATCGGTGACATATGGCCCGTACCGGCCATCCATCAGGTTGACCTCTTTATCGGTACTGGCATCCTTGCCCAGTGCCCGAACGACCTCCGCACGCTTGCGGCCCTTGGGCTTAGCAAGAAGCTCCATGCACTCGGCGAGATCAATGGTGAGCACCTTATCGGCCTCTTTGGTCCGAATGCTTCGGGTCTCATCGCCACACCGCACGAAGGGCCCGTACCGTCCGTAGTCAACCATCACCGGGTTCTTGTTGTCCGGGTGGTCTCCCACCTGACGGGGCAGAGTGAGCAGCGCGATGGCACGATCAAAGTCGATGCTCTCAATGCTCATCCCTCGGGGCACGCTCTTTCGCTTGGGCTTGGGATCTCCCTTCTCGCCTACCTCACCCAGCTGCACGTACCAGCCATAGCGGCCGTTATCGAGGTAGACGCTCAGCTTGGTCTCCGGATCTTCTCCGAGGCGCTGGGGCCCCAGCAGAAGCTCCATGGCGCGCTCCAGCACCAACTCATCGGGAGGAAGATCTTCCGGGATGTTTCCTGTGCGCTCCTCGCACTGCAGGAACGGTCCGTACTTGCCCACGCGGACCACCACCGGCGTACCGGCATCGACACCAAGCTCCTTTGCGTTGGCGTCGGGAACAGCGCCGATCTCCAAGGTGCAGACGGTGCGGGGATCGATCTCCTCCCGGGCCTCCTGCATCGAGCGCTCGAGGTTCTCCCAGAACGCGGAGAGGTAGTTCAGTCGATCGCCACCGCCAGCCGCAATGGTGTCCAGTTCATTCTCCATGCGGGCGGTGAAGTCATACTCGACCAGCCACTTGAACTGGCCAGACTCCATCAACCGAGTGACCGCAAAGGCCGTCCAGGTGGGGACCAGTGCACTGCCCTTCTTGAAGACATAGTCGCGGCGCTGAATGGTATCGATGATGGTCGCGTAGGTACTGGGACGCCCAATTCCACGCTCCTCAAGCTCCTTGACCAGTGCAGCCTCCGTGAGCCTCGGGGGGGGCTTGGTCACATGGCGCCGGGCCTGAAGCTCCCCCACCCCCAGCTCATCGCCAACGCTGAGCACGGGAAGCTCACCGTCGCGCATGATCTCCTCCTCGGAGTCATCCAGCTGACGGGCATAGGCACGGCGGAATCCGTCGAAGAGTACCGACTTGCCCTTGGCCTCAAAGACCGCATCCCCCGCCTGAATCCGAACCGAGACCATCTGGGCCTTTGAGTCTTCCATCTGGCAGGCGACTGTGCGCTTCCAGATGAGCTCATACAGCCTCCGCTCATCGACCTGAAGCTCCCGATCCGCCTCGGAGAGCGATCGGAAGGTCTGCCCAGCCGGACGGATTGCCTCGTGCGCCTCTTGGGCGTTCTTGGCCTTGCTCTTGTAGGTGCGAGGATTCTCCGGAAGGTACTTCTCTCCGTACTCCTTCAGGATGAGCCCACGGGCCGCCTCCAGCGCTTCTGCGGAGAGCGTGGTGGAGTCGGTCCTCATGTAGGTGATCCACCCGTTCTCATACAGACGCTGAGCAGCCTGCATGGTGCGTCGTGCCGTCCACTTCAGTCGACGGTTTGATTCTTGCTGAAGCGTGGATGTGGTGAAGGGTGCGGAGGGCTTGTCCGTCATCGGACGCTGATCGACCTCGCTGACCTTCAGCTTCTTTCCGGCCCACTCCTCCACAATGGCATTGGCCGTCGACTCCTTCAGTGGATGACTGCGGTCCTCGTTCTTCAGCTTGCCCTTGTCATCAAAGTCTTTGCCCGTCGCGATTCGGGTCCCCTTCCAGCTGAGAAGGCTCGCGTCGAAGCTGCCGCCCTTGCTGTTGAAGGGTCCTCGGACATCCCACCACTCCGTGGAGCGGTGCGCGATCCGAAGGCGCTCTCGCTCGACCACCAGGCGCACGGCCACAGACTGCACACGGCCAGCGGAGAGGTTCGGCCCCACCTTGGACCACAGCAGAGCCGACATCGGGTAGCCAAAGAGGCGGTCCACGATCCGACGAGCCTCTTGTGCACGAACGAGGTTCTGGTCCACTGTTCGTGGTGAGTTCAGCGCCTTGTTGATGGCCGCATCGGTAATCTCATGAAAGACCAGGCGATGCACAGGCACATCGGGCTTCAACACCTCAAGCAAGTGCCAAGAGATGCTCTCCCCTTCTCGGTCTTCATCCGTCGCGAGGTACAGAGCAGAGGCATCCTTGACCCACTCTCGCAGCCGCTTGACCTGTGCCCGCTTTTCCTTGGGGATCACATACAGCGGCTCAAATTCATTGTCGAAGTCGACCCCGTACTGGGCGCCATTGATATCGCGCTGCTTCTTGTCTAGATCACCCTTCTTGTCTGGGAGGTCACGAATGTGTCCAACAGAGGCCTCCACCCGGTAGGAATCACCAAGGAACTTCGCAATTGTGCGCGCTTTGGCGGGGGACTCAACAATGACAAGAGGAGTGCTCATTTACAAATCCTGATCGGGGCAACGGCGTCTGAGTACACCACTGACCCCTGCTTGGCAAGGCGCCTTCTCACCGGCCTACGGCCGTATTTTCATTCCCCGCACTCCTCTGATGGGTGTACGCTGTCGCCAATGGACACCGATCTACAGCGGTGGTTGGCCTACCTTCGAGCCGAGAAAGGGGCTTCAGTTCACACGGTTCGGGCCTATCGCTCGAACCTTGATCGACTCTCCTCCCACCTCGCTCGCAGCGATCGAACGCTGCGCGATGCCTCTCTTATGGACATCCGCTCTTGGCTGTCCGCAGATCGAATCTCTCGCTCGGGGGGTCGGCCGCTTGCGCCGGCATCCATGGCAAGACGAATCTCGGCGGTTCGCAGTTTCTACAAGTGGATGCTGCGCGAAGAGCTCATCACCATCAATCCCACCGCACGGCTCTCTTCGCCCCGAGTACCTCGACGATCTCCCCGGTTCTTTGATGTCCCGGATGCCGCCGCAGTGGTGGAGCGTCCCACCCAGCAGGGGTGGTTCAAGATACGAAATCAGGCACTGCTTGAACTGATGTATGGGGCTGGGCTGCGCGTATCGGAGGCCGTCGGGCTGAATGTGAGCCACGTCGATCTCGATGAGCGCTTGGTGCGCGTCTTGGGGAAAGGGAGCAAGGAGCGGATCGTGCCCTTTGGCCCCCCTGCCGAGCAAGCCCTGCGCAATTGGATCCGCCAGATGGGAGGAGAGGGCGCGCTGTTCCGAAATCGCTCCGGCGGGCGCCTCTCCAGTCGATCGGCTTGGAGAATCGTCCGTGATGCCGGCCTCAACAATGGACTCACCGGCGCACATCCTCACGCGCTGAGGCACAGTTGCGCCACGCATCTACTTGGCTCAGGCGCAGACCTGCGCACGATTCAAGAGCAGCTGGGTCACGCCTCCTTGAGCACGACACAGCGCTACACCCACGTCGACGCTGCACACCTTCTGCAGGTCTATCGGTCGGCGCACCCGCGGGCTCAAGGACCAAGCGAGCCCGAAGACTGACCGGCATTCAGCCGACCTTCGCCGCAGCAGGTATGATTCAACTCATGGAACGGGGATGCCTCACGGCGGAGGAGAGTGGTCAGCTCGACCACCTGCTCAAGCACGCAAAATCTGGAGACCTCTACGCTCTGCTTGGAGTGAAGGCAGACGACAAGGATGAGACCATCCAGGCGGCGTACTACGCACTCTCCCGCCAGTGGCACCCAGATCGACACTTTCGACGTGACCTTGGCGACTATGCGCAGCACCTAGACTTCATCTTCATTCAGATCACTAAAGCCTACAAGACGCTGAGCAATCCAGAGAGTCGTCGCAGGCACGATCGGGATCGTGGACCGGCCCCGACCGTCTCCTCGGCATCCCGAAGAAAGCCTGCCAATACAATGGATGCGCCACCGCCCTCGCCACCCAACCCCGAGGAAATGGCTGCAGCCAGGGCCCGACAACGAAAAAGAACCGAGAACCGCTCGAAGGCCATGCAAGCGATGCGCAAGCAGATGCGCGGACGGGTCGGCAGAGGCAAGCGCTACTTCGATCAGGGGCAGAAAGACTATGAGGAGGGGCACGTCGCTAAGGCGGTCAGCTCACTTCACCTCGCCTGCCAATTCGACCCCAAGAATGAGGCCTATCGAACGCTGTACAAGAAGGTCCGAAGAGAAGCGAGATTGGTCAAGGTCGATCAGCTCCTACAGTCGGCAACAAGCGCAGAGCAGTTTCAAAACTACCGAGAGGCCATCTCCCTGTACCAGCAGACGGTCGATCTCGATCCCAAGGACGGCATGCCCTACTACCGCTTGGCCCTTCTGGTGAAGCGATACGAGCAGGATCCGCGACGTGCAGTCAACTACCTGAGGAAGGCGGTCGCCAAGTCTCCGACGAACATCGAGTACCGCCTGGAGCTGGGAGAACTCTATATTGAATTGGGCATGAGCCTGAACGCCAAGCGCGAGTTTCAGACTGTGTTGAAGCAAGAACGCGGCAACAGCCGTGCAAAAGCAGGAATGAAGAACACCTGAGTCCGTTGGTCGAGTGGTCCGCCCGCGTTAGAGGGCCCCGGCTCAGAGGTGTACACCATGTCGAGTTCCGGTCCGAACGTAGTCGTCGTCGGTCTGCAGTGGGGAGATGAAGGCAAGGGCAAGATCGTCGATCTGCTTGCCAAGACTGCCCGCTACGTCGCCCGCTTTCAGGGCGGAAACAACGCTGGCCACACGCTTGTCGTCGATGGCAAGACGCTGGTGCTGCATCTGACGCCCAGCGGAATCCTTCAGCCCAACACCACCTGCGTCATCGGCAACGGTGTCGTGGTGGACCCAGAAGTCCTGGTGACAGAGCTTGAGACGCTGGAAGGGCGCGGCGTCACAGTGACCTCCGAGAGGCTGATCCTCAGCCGAGATGCCCACCTGGTGATGCCCTACCACCGCGCCCTGGATGCGCTGAGAGAGCAAGCCCTGGGTGGGAGTATGATCGGGACGACCAAGAAAGGCATCGGCCCGACATACGAAGACAAGGTGGCCCGACGCGGCATTCAGGTCGGAGCACTCCTCGACCTTGAACAGCTCGCCAAGCACCTCGAGGCGGTCCTCACCGAGAAGAACCGGATGTTCCGCGAGTGGTACGACGCCCCAGAGTTCAGCGTCGAAGAGATCCTTGCCTGGGCAACGCCTCTGGGCGAGCGGCTCGCGCCCTTCATCGACGATGGTGTCGAGTGTCTTCACACCGCGGTCGATCAAGAGGTGCCCATCCTGCTTGAGGGTGCGCAAGGAACCTTCTTGGACGTTGACCACGGGACCTACCCCTTTGTGACCTCCTCGAACACGGTCGCCGGAAATGCGGCCGCTGGAACCGGTCTGGGCCCGGGCGATCTCCACTCGGTGGTCGGCATCGTAAAGGCCTACACCACCAGAGTGGGTGCAGGCCCCTTCCCCACGCGACTGAGCGATGAGGAAGAGGAAGCCCTCCGGAGCAAGGGCGGAGAGTTTGGCGCTACGACCGGACGTCCCCGCTCCTGCGGATGGTTTGATGCACCGATGACCCGACATGCGATCCGCATCAACGGCGTCACGCACCTCGTCCTGACAAAGCTCGATGTGCTCACGGGCATGGACAGCATCCAGGTATGCACTCACTACGAAGGCGGACATGCCGGCGACCGGTTCTCTGGAACCCCCGTCTACGCATCCATCCCCGGATGGAAAGAAGACATCACCGAGTGTCGTAATTGGGACGAGCTGCCGGCGGCCTGCCAGCGCTACGTGGCCACAATTGAGTCCCTGGTTGGACGCTCTGTGGGGCTCATCAGCGTTGGACCTGGACGAAACCAAGTCATCCCACGAGAGCCCCTTTTCAAGGATGCGATCAATGCTCCAATCAAATGAGCGGATTGACACGACCCCCAGAGGCTCATTAGCATCGTGGGCCTGGGCCGCTAGCTCAGGCGGTAGAGCACCGGCCTTTTAAGCCGAGGGTCGTAGGTTCGAGTCCTACGCGGCCCACCACCTCAGACTTTTTTTCCTCTTTACTCTTACTCTCAGACCCCATCGTCTAGTCAGGTCAGGACACCGGGTTTTCATCCCGGCAACACGGGTTCGAATCCCGTTGGGGTCACCTTTTTTGCTCCGCACCTCGCCGCCAGAGCCACCCGGCTCCGCGGCCAAGGGCGGTAGCGACCAGCGCGACTGCACCCACGCCACAGGCGATGGGCCAATGCGGAAGGTCTGTGGGCATCACCACGGCTCGCCAGGACATCACGAAGGTGGTGACCAGCGCGTGGAGCACAAAGGCGAGGATGGGTGCCACAAACCAGGTCTTCGCTGGCAACCAGACCGCACCCAAGACCAGCCCGAGCACGGCAGCGCAGGCCATCATGGGCATCGAAGCGACCTCACTCATGGGAACGTCGTAGGGCGGCGTGAGTCGGGCAAGAGCGGCGTGCGCCGGAAGCGCCATCCCCGCGAAGGCCACAAGGAGGGCATGGTCGCTGATTCCGCCCCGCCCCGCAGCAGCAGACTCCACATCCTCCACCTGCTCCAGCTCCACCAGAGCCTCCCCGCAGTACCGACACCGCGGCATCACCGCCGAAACCGTGGCGCCACAGACGGGGCATGGCATGTGAGTGGCTGGACTCACCGCTGAGCCTCCACGAGCGGCCCTGGGCGACTGGAGCGGGGCAGCTCCAAGCGCCGCACCTTGTGATCGTCTACGAACAACGCAGGCCCGCGGGTGCAGGGGCCCGCCCGACAGATGCGCACCCGATCCGCGTTGACACCATCCGCATGAATGAGCTCCAAGGCGGCCTCGCGCTCGCGGGGGTCCAAGGTCCCCTCATCCATCGTCATGAAGGTCCGCGGCCGGGCGTCCCACAAAAAGACAGCCGCCAGCAAGGTATTGGCGACAAAAATCACAAGGGCGATCTGACTGGTTCTCTTCATTGAGGGTGATCTTAGGCC
>Ga0163180_10001338_pt1 | contig 14091 bp, 18 predicted proteins | sample AtlANTMetagenome_2_FD_109647 | JGI IMG/M metagenome (GOLD analysis project Ga0163180, IMG submission 109647) | Marine eukaryotic phytoplankton communities from the Atlantic Ocean - Atlantic ANT 4 Metagenome | ecosystem: Environmental > Aquatic > Marine > Oceanic | place: North Atlantic Ocean...
TGGAAAACTCTTCTGAAGGAGGCAAAGAAACTCTTTTTTCGCTCCCGTTCTGTAAAACAACAACAAGCTCTGATGGAGTGAAATTCAACAAATTGGAACCTCCACCATTGCCACTTATACTCCATGAACCATAATCAAAATTAGAACTCCCACAAGAGCTTAAAAAACATACAAGAGCAAAAAATCCCAACTTTCGAAAATTGTCTAAAAATCCACCATTCATAAAAAAACCTCCTGCCCAAAAAACGAGCCAGCCTAAAAATTATACTGTAAGTATAAGTCCCTTAAGGAATCCTCCCAATACGACATTTCACTAAAGCCTAAATCACTCCACCTTTCCTCTAACAGTATCGATCTTTTTGGTCTCTTTGCTGGCAGAGCGAGACTTTGTGTGGAAATACGATTTACTTTTACATCAATCGATTTGAGCTTCAATAGCCTGCAAGCAAAATCAAACCAGGATGCTGTTCCTGTTGAAGATATGTGAATAATTCCTTTAAATTCGCCCTGCATTAAATCGATCAATCTTTGGGCAAAATCAAAAACATATGTTGGTGAACCAATCTGATCATCAACCACATCAAGCTCTTGGAACTTTCTTGCAGCTTGGACAATCTTTGCTGGAAAATGATTGGACCCAATTCCATAAAGCCAAGATGTTCTTGCAATAATAAAATTTGGCACTCGTGCAACTTCAATCTCTCCAAGCATTTTAGATTTTCCGTAAAAATTTATTGGATTAACTTTATCTGAAAAACTATATTTACCAATAGACCCATCAAAAACATAATCTGTAGAAGGGTAAACTAATTTCACATTATTATGAATACACCAACTCGACAAGGCTCCGATTGAAAAGGTATTTAATGCTAAACATAACCCCTTTTCTGATTCAGCCTGGTCTACCAAAGTGTAGGCAGATGCCACTAGTATATGAGTTGGTTTAAAAGATTCAAGAACATCAAAACAAAGTTGCCTTTGCATAGGGAAATCATCTCGTGAAAAACTTATTGAATCAATCTTTTTAAACTCAGAATAAGCTCTTGCTGCTTGAGCGAGCTGTCCATATTTACCTATTATTGCTAACTTCATATTTAATTATTTTATGTTATCCTTTATTCTGTAACAATTATGAATGATTTGTTTGAAATTCTTCAAAATTACTCTTTTGGATTATCTAGAGAGTGGGTCGAGTTGATCATTATTGCTATTTTGGGTTTTGTTTTTACCATCATTTATCGAACTTCAAAAATATTCATGAAAATAACAATTTGGCTTGCTGTGGCTGGAATTATATTTTTATCTATTTACTCATGGCTGCAAAACAATAAGCTTACTGAACAAGATTCAACCTTCATCGAACAATCAATGTCTGAGCCAGCCAGTAAATGAAAAGAAAAACAATTCGAAATTCAATTACCACAAATGGTTTGGGTATTTTCAGCGGCAAAAAAACACAAGTAAAAATTTCACCTGGAGATGAAGGTTTAATATTGCGCTTTGGCGGAAAATCAACAAGAATTGGTGATAATTGGAAATACTCAGGAAGATGTTCGTCCGTAATGGTTAACGATACTGATATAAAACTCACAGAACACTTTTTGGCAGCTGCAAGAATCTGGGGTCTAACAGACGCATTGATTGAAATAAATTTTCCTGAATTTCCAATTTTGGATGGGTGTGGCCTAAAGTGGTTTGAGATGTTCGAAAAAGGCAAGGCAAATTTTTTGAATACAAAAGTTGAAACGTTTACCCCAACCACAACGCTTATTTACGCAAAAGATGATATTTTTCTCTGCTGGAAACCATCAAAAGAGCTGAAGGTAACGATTCTTTACCACCATCTAGATTCTCGAATTCCTGTTTATTATGAAACATTTGATCTTGGAGATAAGAATGATAAAAAAACAATCTTAAGTTCAAAAACATTCGTCTTTGAGGAAGAGATTGAAAATTTGCTTGAAAAAAAAATAATCAATCATGAATCTAAAAAAGCTATAAATTCTGTAGAGATAATTGGTAAAAGCAAACCTGGTTTATTTATTCCAGCACACAAATGTTTAGATTTGATAGGTGATATGTATCTTTCAGGTAAGTTTTTTTCAGGAGAGTTTTTAAGCGTGAGGGGAGGGCATGCCTCAAATCAAAAATTATTAGAAAAAGCTTTCAAAAAATAATCTAGAATCAGAGTCTAGTATGAACAGTCAATTAATTTTGCCGACAATAATGCTCTTTGCTTTTATATTTGTAGTTTCACTACTTTTGAGAAGCCTTAGACCTAGGAGATCAAGTGTTGGTTTGAAAAGAGCAAAATTAAAAAATGAAATTGACAAAATATTAAAAAAAAATAAGGACGGTTTTTAAAATGATTGGAATAGTTTTAGGTTCACCCTCAGATAAAAAAATAGCTGACAAAGGAATAGCGATTCTAGAAGAATTAGATATACCTCATAAATTATTTATTCTTTCTGCGCATAGAACTCCTGACCTGCTCGAGAAAGCCATTAATGAAAATGGTGATATCAAGGTATGGATTGGTTTTGCAGGCTTAGCTGCACATCTTTGTGGCGTAATAGCCTCACATACAACAAAACCTGTTATAGGCGTTCCTGTTGCATCAGGGGCACTTGCTGGCATGGATTCACTTTTGGCGATGGTTCAAATGCCATCTGGTATTCCTGTTGGTGTTGTAGGTATAAACAATGCAAAAAATGGTATGCTTTTAGCATGTCAAATATTAGGAATTGAAGATTCTTCAATATCCGAAAAAATAAAAAACCAGAGGCTCGAATCAAGAAAAAAATATGGTTGATAAATCAAATGATCGCATCTCGTTAAGAGTTGCTTATTTGATTACCGGAATACATGCTGTACCTGGTTCTAATTTGCTTTTGCTTGAATCAAGCGATGAGCCAGATTCTGTCATACCTGTCGTAATTGGTCATCGAGAAGCTGAAGCTATTCGCGAAGGGTTAACCCAAAACTACAAAGAAAGACCGTCTCCATATGATCTTTTTGTAAACATGATTGAGATAGCAGACCATGAAGTTGTTGAGGTTTTAATTGACAAGGTAAAGAAAGGAGCTTATCACGCAAAAATAACTATCGTTGTCAATAACAAAAATATTCAACTTGATAGCAGGACGAGCGATGCAATATCAATTGCATTAAGAACACATTCGCCGTTTTTTACGACAAGAGAGGTTTTTGAACTGTCAAGAAGGGACAAGTCTCAATATGCAGCCTTGATACAAAAGCAACCGAAAATCACTCACGAAGAGCAAGAAGGTTCTGAATTTAAAGACTTTCTTGATGAGGCAAACCTGGAGGAACTTCAAGAGGAATAAATCGGAGAGTGTGGGATTCGAACCCACGATACAGCTCATCGCCGCATACACGCTTTCCAAGCGTGCGCCTTCGTCCACTCGGCCAACTCTCCAGCCAAAAAATTCTAACCCGGTATAATACAAAAACATCTTGAAGAAAAACAAAAAAAATAAAAAACCAGAAAGCATAAAAGATCAATACAGTATAGGAATGATTGTTCTAAGCATGATTTTTTTCACTAGTGAAAACCCTGCTCTAGGTGTGGTTTTTTTAATAGTTGGGATAGCCCCATTCCAGCAAAAAAAACAAAAATAAAATTCAAAAACTAAATCAGTCCATATGAGATCATCTGTTTAGTTGCCATTTTTGACCAACCCTTATTTGCTAAGGGGCTTGCTGGTGAGGGGTGAAGCACCTTGCCAACCTTAACATGGGTCTTTTTGAGAATTTTTTTTGCTTTCAGCTCTGCATAATTACCAATACCAATAACCCATTCACAATTCATAGCCAATACGAGACTCAATAAAAATTCACTGCATAATTCCTCAAGAGCAAGCCTTTCTGTTAAGCCTATTTTTTCAGGTGTTATGTTCCTACCTTGAGTGTCAAAAAAAGCCAATGGACAATAATTGTGCACAAAACAATTAGAAAAAAAATCATCAGCATTGGACCAATGGTTTTCGACCCATGACCATAACCTAGATCCCGAAACCTCCTGTCTAGAACAATCAAAACCATCAACTGGTCTTTTCTTGTGCTGCAATATTGGCCTGTTTATTGTTGTTTCAATTTTTAAAAAATTTTTGACAGGTTGAATTGCCCCAAATGGAATTCCTGTTTGAACCATTCCCCAAGGACCAGGATTCATACCCATAAACAATATTCTCTTTTGACCATTCCCATATTTTTTTAAATATAAACCATGCGACTCTGAGGCGTAATCAATAGGGTTGTAAACAACTAATTCTTTATCAAAAATTAAATTGTTTAAATTGTTTGAAAAAATTTTAAAACTTTGCAATATGTTGTCACTATTCACAAGGGTACCACCTCTCCATCCTCTGCAAGATTAAAATGATTCTCTCTTAGTTTTTTAAATTCAATACTGGATTTATTCAATAACGGATTTGTTTGATTCAGGTGTGTAAATTTTAATTTACTTTTTAAACCCTGATTTAAATCCTTTAAATCCTCAATCACATCTTCAATAGATGGATGGGGCACTGATTCAATTTTTCTATTAGGTAGTTCTGCCTTGTTCCAAAATGTACCGTCCAAATAAAAAACATCTACTTCTTGCAGTATGTTCAGAAAATCATCTTTCCAGCTTGTGATATTGTCACAATCAGGAAAATATCCAATTTTCCGATTTCCTGATAGGACATAACCAAAAGTATCACCTTTTGCCCTGTGGGGAACCTTTACAGCAGTAGCTGTAATGTTTTCAGTCAAATTAAAAATATTGCCTTCTTTTACCTTTTCAAAAGAAATATTTGTTTTAAATTCAAAAATATCACAATATTTTCTAATTATTGAAATATTTTCATAACTTGAAAAAATTTTAAAACGCCCATGATTCAAACCCTCCCTGCTCAACCACCCCAAGCCTCCTATATGTCCCCAATGAACATGTGTAACAAGTATTCCAGACAGAGGATTGCTAGAATGTTCTGAAAGTTGATTCAACTGGTATGGAAGGTGTGGAGTTGCATCTATTAAAAAACTTTTATTCTCAATCTTGTCAACAATCCCTAAGGATGTTATTTTTTCTTTGATCTTGGATTCTTGAAAATATTCTTTTTGTTCTGGATTAGAGGAACCTATATGAGGGTAACCGCCATCTTGCACGGTCCCTAAAACTATTGAAAAAAAATCTTTACTCAAATACTTATTGCTTCAAATCTCTTTTTAGAATTTCTTTAATTTTAGGTTCAGGCTTCCAGTAATTAGGACCTTTCAAAACCTTACCGCGATCATCATAAATAGGATTTCCATCTTGATCCAGTTTGGAAAAATTGGAGTCCATAATAACATTCAAAACATCTTCCATTGGAAGACCCCAACTTTGAGCCTGAGTAAAACAATAAACAACCATATCACCCAACCAATCAGAAACCGCTGTAAGTATTTCAAGCCTCTCCTCTTTGGATAGGTCATCACTGTTTTTACCCTTGTACATTTCAAAAATATCTTCGGCTTCTTTGACCTCTTCAGAGATGATGTCCTGGAAACCTTGAAGGATTTTTAATTCACGTACTTTTGGGCTTGCAGGCATGTCAAGTTTGTACATGCTGTTAAACTTTTTTATATCATCAATAAATTTTTTAGAAACCATTTATTCTTTAATCCTTTCTGCTGACCAGGAATAACGATAATTTTTTTCATCTGAAAATTTCCATTCCCCAAACATAAAATTCTGATTTCCACTTAATGAAAAACGAACCTGTCCGCTTGATGGCTTTGAAGAGGGATTTTTCCATTCAGCTTTTAAAACAATTTCATCATTCATGCGTGTAATCAAGCCTTTGAACGTGCCTGACTGTAATCCTGTTTCTGGATCCTTATAGCTACCCAAATAATAAGTTTTTCCTTTTTCTTTCACTTTATCAATTTTCATTAAGCCATAAGAAGAATCCCAGGTGCCTTCAAATTTTGGAGTAAAAATATTTCGATATATTGACGAGCTAATAAGCTTTTTTTCAAGTGTGTATTTGGGATTGTTCAAGCTGCTCAATCCAAAAGAATGAAATATTTTTTCTTCCCCATTAACATCAATAACACCTAATCCAATCTTTGGATCCTGTAAACTCCAATCAATTTCAACAAATCCAAAATTTTTATTAAGAAAGGGTTTTTTTATTCTGTTTTTATTTGGAGCAACACCTGACCAGACATTAGTTAAACCGCTGGAGGTTAGGTCGTAAAGAGGGTAGAGCCCTTCTTCCTCAACCATGGATAATTCAGCCCAATGTGTATCTCCACTTAAAAAAATTACACCTTCGGCTTTGGTTTTTCGAATCAGTTGAATCATCCTTTCTTTTTCTAATGGCATATTAGCCCAAGCTTCCCATCCATTAAATTCAGCTAAGAATTGTGTGCTCATGCCAAACAACCTAACCTTTGCTGGAATTTGAAGCTGTTTTTCAAGCCACTCCCACTGATCTTCACCCAACATTGTGGATTCTTGATCTATTGTTGGAGTATATGAACCCATAAATCTTTCAGACATACGATCATCTCTAGGACTGGAGGAAAGCTTTGTACGAAATGTTCTTACGTCTAAAAGAATCAATTGAACCCTTTGTTCTGCAGGCCCGAAAAGATATGAGTGATAAATTCCTGGGTGCTGCCATCTTTCTGAACCATCGGGTTCTTCAAAAAAATCCAACATTACCTTTTTAGATTCTTCTTTTTTGGGGTACTCTAGCCCTCCATCGTTAACGCCGTAATCATGATCGTCCCAAGTTGCAACAATAAATGCATTATCTTTTAACGTTTGATAGCCTGGTTTTTGTCCTAGTTTTTCATACTGAGCCTTAAGATGGTCCATATTTTCAGTATCCCCATAAATATTGTCACCAAGAAACATAAAAACATCTGGATCCCAATCATTCACAGCAGACCAAATAATCTGTTCTGCATTTTGATTTGCACAAGACCCAAAAGCAATTCTTGTCACTACTTTCTCAAATGCTTCTTGTGTTTTTAACTCAAGGGAATTGAACCATACAGAGAAAATGAAAAATAATAAAAGTTTTTTATACATACAGATTAATTTTATACGCTTCGCCAGTGCGCTGACGCATGTATTCCGCGCATATTCACGATCGAGCATGCGCGCAAGCGTATGTATAAGGAAACCAACAGTGTTTGTCTTGAGTATATGTAATAGTGAATTTAAATTCACAGCCCTTTATCAAACCGATTTTAGGGAATAATTAGGAGGTAATATTTATGTCTATAGACAAATTAAAAACTTTAGCACAAACTGCATTATTTATAGTTTTAGCGGTGGGAATGTGGAGAGTATTAGATGCATCAGCTAATTACATCATGAGTGCGGACAGCATGACTGGACGTGTTGATGGTATTCTTGTTGAATACAAAACAGCAGTAGGAGATGTTGGTGACAAATTAAGCCAAATGATGGATGCTCAAATTGAAGTAGTTGGAGCGATTGAACAAAGTGTTTCGGCCTCTACTTCGTTAATTGAACAAAGCAAAGACAGGATCACCTGGGCGGCAAACATGTCTGAAAATCTTTTTCCTTCAGAGGCACAAGCAAATATCGGATCATTGTTGAGAATGGCTGTTGCGGCTTTAACTGATGCCATAACCTATCTTGTAGAAAATCCAGATGATGTCAATGGAGCATTAGAGGGTTTATTCGCTGCTTGGAGGGAAGCGGCACCTATGAACACAATGGCTCAAGATTTACAAGATGCTGTAGATGGTTGGATGGGTACAACCATTGATCAAGTGGAAACTTTAAACGAGTAACACATTGATTCTTCGTTAAAAGGGAGGGCAACCTCCCTTTTTAACATTCTTTAATTTACTTTCTTTTTTAAAACCTGAAATGATTCTTGGATTATTAAAATTGCGAGAATAAAAATACCCAAGCCAACAAAGAAAGGTTCCCATTGATTTTCATTATAGAAAGTTGTCAAATTTATGACCATAGCCCAAATAGTCATTGAAAATAAAAACATCATAGGCCAATAAGTTAACCATGTTGGTTTTTTTGTTTTCGCAAGCCAAACGGTTATCACCAACAACGCTAAACCGCCAAGCAACTGGTTAGTTGTGCCAAAAAGAGACCATAATGTTAATCCGGCAGGCTTACCGCCTATTTTCATAAATGCAAAAAATGCTATTGAAACTATAGCAAAAATCCCGGCTATATACTTGTTTTGTAGTTTGGGAAAGTTAAATGACCTGCCAATCTCCTCTACGTTATACCTTAAAAGTCTTGTGGCGCTGTCTAATGTCGTCATAGCAAAAGCTATTGTTACAACAGCAACAAATGTTTGTGAAAATGTTACATCCAGGCCAAGACCAGCAATCATATTGCCACCACCAACAATAAAAGATGAAAGTGCACCTCCTTCAATAGAATCCCAAACCATATAATTTTTATTCCAAAAATCCTGGCCAACCCCAGAAGTACAAGCAATTATCACCAAAACAGCAAAAGCCCCTTCCAGAAGCATTGCTCCATAACCGAGCATCTGGCTATCTGTTCTTTTTTCTAACTGCCTAACGGTTGTACCGCTTGAAACCAAACAGTGAAAACCTGAAATGGCACCGCATGCTACTGTTATAAATAAAAATGGGAATATTGATGGAGCACCTTCAACAACTGGCTGTATCGCAGGAGCAACCATTTGAAAATCCTGCTTTCCAAAAAATAAACCTAATGTAATTGCACCTAAAAAAACATAAAGCTTATAAGAGTTCAAATAATCTCTTGGGGTTAACAATAGCCAAACAGGTAAAACACTTGCCAACATTGCATAAATTAACAATATTGTTATCCATTGTTCTGAGGTGCCCCATTCAACAGGATGATTTATTCCGATCAAAATTAATCCGAGATTCAAACCCACACCCACGATTGAAGCGGGTATCAAAGGCACTCCCATTTTCTTCAATGCAGTTCCAAAAATCATAGCAACACCAATCAATCCAAAAACCGGGACTATCACCTCGTGAAATTTTCCAAAAAGTCCTGCGATTAATATCGCAAAAACACCCATTGCTAAAGCAAGCAAAAAGAAAATGATGATTAAAAAAAGATTTTTTGCTCTCTTGCCAACAATTTCTTCTGTGATATCGCCAATACCTCTTCCTTGATAATTTAAACTGGCAGCAAGTGATCCAAAATCATGAACCCCTCCTATAAATATTGAACCCAGAACGACCCAGAGCAATGCTGGAGCCCAGCCCCAAATTACCGCAATTGCAGGCCCTACAATCGGACCAAGCCCAGCAATGCTGGCAAATTGATGTCCGAATAAAATCCATCTACTAGTTGGAACATATTCGACACCATCATTTTTTTCCACGGCAGGAGATTTTTTATTGTCATCTATTTGGAAAATCTTTTTTCTCAAAAAACCTCCATAAAACCTGTATGCAGCTATTAATAAAGCGAATGAAACAACGGCAATTATCGAAGCATTCATGAAGAAATTTCCTTTATGGATTGAATCAAAATTTCTACTACACGCTTTTGCTGTTCTGGTTTTATTTCAGGCCATATAGGCAGGGATAAAACTTCGTTAGCTAATTTTTCAGATACAGGGCAATCTGGGAACCTGTCTTCAAAAACAGGCAATTTATTTGCAGGTATTGGATAATAGACCATACTAATAACGCCTTTTTCATACATCTTTTCTTTTAACTCATCCCTGTTTAAACCCGGAACACGTATTGTGTATTGATGAAAAATATGCCCACAAACTATCTCGGGAGTAATGATTTGTTCACAACCATTCAATAAATTGTTATATATTTCTGCTGCACCCCTTCTTTCCATGTTCCATTTATCAATATACTTTAACTTCACTCTTAAGATTGCGGCCTGAATTGCATCTAGCCTACTGTTATAGCCTAATAATTCATTGTTATAACGTGATTTTTCGCCGTGCTGTCGAAGCATTTTTGACTTAATTGCAATATGTTCATCATTCGTGGTTAACAAGCCACCATCACCAAAAGCAGATAAGTTTTTGGTTGGGTAAAATGAAAAACAACCAATATCACCAAGTGCGCCTGCACGAGGCGAACCAGCACCAAAAGCCTGGCAAGCATCTTCAATAATAGGGATTTCATTTGCTGCTTTTTTAAGATCAGACATATCTGGCTTTCCATTTTGAGATCCAGCAATGCGACCATATAAATGAACGGGCATTATTGCTTTTGTTTGTTGGTTTATTAATTTTTTAACCTGACATACGTCAATATTAAAAGATGTCTCCTCGATATCTGCAAAAACTGGTGTTGCGCCAACAAGGCATATAGCCTCGGCTGTTGCGAAAAAAGTAAAAGGGGTGGTTATGACCTCATCACCTTCACCTATTCCTAACGCACGTAAAGCAATGACTAAAGCATCTGTCCCGGAATTCAAACCAACTGCATGCTTTACTCCTATATGCTCAGCGCAGTCTTTCTCAAATAGTGCAACTTCATCGCCAAGAATGAAATTACCGGTGTCGATAACCCTGCTTATTGCTTCGTCAACCTCTGAGCGTATCGATGCTGTTTGTTCTTGGAGGTCAATTGGCGGAATTATTTTTTTTTCAGGCATGTTTTCTATCTTAATATTATTTGCTCTATTTATTGCTTGATGTTTGGTGATTTGTTAAATTTTGTGCAAGCCATAAAAATCATGGATGACATTAATTATTCTTTGAGCAGCACATCCATCACCATACGGGTTTTCCGTAAATGAAATCCTGTCTTGGAAAATCTTTTTAAAAAAAAGATAAAGATTTTTTCGAAATACATCCTGATTCCTACCCATCAACATAGACATCCCCAATCTTAAACCCTCAACTCTTTCAGTATTATCCCTGGCAATTGCAACAGGAACCCCTAGGGATGCTGCTTCCTCCTGTATACCACCAGAATCAGATATGACAAACAAAGATTTTTTTATCAGCTTAAGCATTTCTAAATAATTTCTTGGTTCGATAAGGGCAATATTATTGATTGGTTTTAATGTTGGCATGATCAATTCACGTATCTTTGGATTTTTATGAACGGGAAAAACAAAATTAAGATCTGGATGCAGTTGAGCAAACTTAGCTATCTCTATCGCAATTCCTTTTAAATAAATAGCGCTATCCTGTCGGTGAAGTGTAATCAAAACCTGATTGTTGGCAAGGTAGTTTTGACACTTTCCAACTTTAGCATTTTTAATGGCGTCAACAACCGTGTTGCCAGTAACAAAGATTGATTCATCTTTAACACCTTCTTCAATCAAGTTTTGTCGTGATTGTTCAGTTGGGGAAAAATTAAAATCAGCCATTTTGCTAATCAAAACACGATTCATTTCTTCAGGAAACGGCTCTTTTTCAGTATGTGTTCTTAAACCTGACTCAATATATGCTAAAGGAATCTTTAGACAACCTGCAACAATGGCTCCGCTTAACGTAGATATCGTATCTCCCTGGACAAACAAACAATCTGGTTTTAATTTCAATAATTCTTTTTCGACTTTAGGAATTGCTCTGTATAAAAAAGAAATCCATTGCTGATTGCTTTTCATAAGGTTGAAATTAACATCAGGATTAATGTCGAGAGCCTTAAATTGATCGTTTGCTTGATCCTGATGCTGACCAGTCGACAAAAGTGTTACCTTGTGGTGTGTTCTTGTTTTTAACGCTTGGTAAATTGGTTTAATTTTAATAATCTCAGGACGTGTTCCGAAAAGAAAAACTAAATTCAACGTATTAATCATCAACAACAATCCTAGAATTGAATACATGAATCCTTTATACAAATACGCAAGCACTGATTCGAATTCATGTGAATATTGTAGTGATAATGGTTTTGAAGTAATTCAATCCATAAAAGATGAGCCGATCAGGAAATGTCCGAAATGTAATTGCAAAGTCGCTAAAGTCTTCGGCAGGCAGGCAAAAAATTATGCGACCGAAAGGAGGATGAATTATTCTCACACGAACCAAGACTACAAAAGAATGGGTTTGAAAAAATATAAAAAAACATCGAAAGGCTATCGCAGAGAAGCTTGATTTTTAGAAATTCCAAGAATTGAAGGATGCTTTCTAAGCTTCGCCGCCAACTGCTTTAAATCAAATCCATCAGGACCTTTTAGCCCGCCTGCAACATCAGCTATCGGGATTATTCCATAAGGTCTGGTTAAACCAGGGTTATCAATCCAATTTCCGTCAAACCATACAATATCCAAATCTAAAGTTCTTGGGCTATTGGGGTCATTAGATTTTTGTCTACCTGATTTTTTTTCAATTTCCTTGAATAAAATTTTCCAATCTTCAATTTTCTTTTGTCCGCTTATCTTTATTGCCCTGTTGATGAAATCGGGTGCATCAAAAGATCCTTCGGCTTTTGTTTTCCATGGTTTTCCAATCTTCTCAATTGATGAATGCGCTTTTAGGATTGAAATGATTTTTTCAGACCAGTATTCAGGTTCAATGTTTGAACCCAATAAAATAATTAAACTTACCATTTTAGGGTCTTGTGATCTGAACTGTCACACTGTCTGACCATCGTAAAGCGCCCATTTTTGTTACATGAACTGTTGTACTTAAAATCTTGGGGTCTTCTAATATTACATCTGTTATCAACTGTGATAAACGTTCGATAGTTTTAATGTCTGTTAATTTTTGAAGTTCTAAAACTTTTTTATTAACAATTTTGTAATCAACTGCATCTTTTATATCATCTGTTTTGCCAGCTTCTGAACAATCGCACTCAAATTCATAGCCAACAAGGATTTCTTGTTTGTCTTTTCTTTCCCAATCCTCTATACCTATAACCATTCTCAACGAAACACCGCTGACAGAAATTTTATCTTTTCCCCTCTCTGAATCCTGTCTTCTCTTCATGACCAGGATATTTTACAAGCAACATTGAATCTTTGCTTGTCCTGTTTTGATTTGATAACATTCATAATCGCATTGTTGATTTCATCAAAAGTTCCGGCTCTATTACCAGGCGCCTTTGAGATTTGATCTTTAAAATCTTGAATCGTACCTGACGAGGGTGGAAGAATGGGGCCTAATACGACTAAACCTGTTCTCATGCCAATACCTGAATTAGAAATAACATCAAACATTGATACTAACCCTGCTTCACTTACCGTATAAGCTAAGTGTTGTTTGCCCGGCTTTAAAGCCCTTCTGTCAATAAGACCTATGAGTAGTTTTTCTGTTTCCTGCATGCTCTCTAATAGCAATTGATTCAAAATAAAGGGGGCTGTTAAATTTACATTTATATGATTTTCCCATTCATTTATATTGGTGTTTTTAAGATTACCATTTTGAAAATAACTAGCATTATGTATAACAATATCTATTGATCCAAACTTGCGTTCACACAGTTGAAAAAAATCTCTAATCGAATCAGTATTTTTAAAATCACAATATGCAATCTTGATGCCATGTGCATCCCTTAAGGATATGGCTTCCTGTTTGCTGCTGTTGTAATGAATAATGACATTCATTCCTTCAGATTTAAGAAATTTTGCAATTTCTGCACCAATTCTTTTTGCTGCACCAGTGATTAATACCGTTTTATTTTCAACCATTACAAAATATCATTCTAGGATTAATGTTGCAAAGTGAAAGAAAGATTAAAGGGAAAAATCCTAATTGCAAATCCAAATTTGGAAGATCCGAATTTTAATGGAACAGTAATTCTGATTGCCGAACATGATTCAAATGGAGCAATTGGATTCATATTAAATAGAAAAATTGGCAAATTGGACAAAAGTGGATTTTATATTTCTGAAGGTGGGCCAGTTGATACAAATACATTTTGGGGACTTTCACAAAATGAACAATGCGACTTTCTGAAAATTCGAAATGGTTTATATTATGGAAAAATTAATTCAAATCCTGAAGAGAATGAAGATTTTTTAACAGATGATGAGATGATTTTTTTTATAGGCTGTTCAGGTTGGACAAAAAATCAATTAGAAGATGAAATAAATACTGGCACTTGGATTGTGGATAACGCCAATGTAAAAAATATATTTTCAAAAAAGGGTGTAAA
>Ga0163180_10001340_pt1 | contig 14081 bp, 12 predicted proteins | sample AtlANTMetagenome_2_FD_109647 | JGI IMG/M metagenome (GOLD analysis project Ga0163180, IMG submission 109647) | Marine eukaryotic phytoplankton communities from the Atlantic Ocean - Atlantic ANT 4 Metagenome | ecosystem: Environmental > Aquatic > Marine > Oceanic | place: North Atlantic Ocean...
CTTTAGTTTTCTCCCAGTCTCGAGTAGATTTCTTGGACGCTTTCGATGAGAGCGAATCATCCGTGCCTGGGACGATATCCATGCTTTTCTCTATTCTTTCTGCGTGTCTTTGTGCTTTCTTGGGTCGTGAGCGAGTCTATGACAATGAGATCGGTCTCTTTTTTCTCTTGTTTCTCTCTCTTTTTTTTATTCTGATGTTTTTTGTGTGAAAGACAAACGCGTTCTTCTCAAAAATCGACTTGAGACTTTCATTAAAACCCAAAAAAAAGAGAGAAAATTTAATAATGACATCAGCAATTTCCGGAAGGGCATCATCGCCAGTCAGCGAAAAACTTTCCAACTGTGAAAAGTACGTACTCTTGGTCGATATCTAAAAGCGCGTACGCACTTCGAAAAACGTCAGACGAAACTTCTTCGTCTTATTCGAGCTTTAAACAACAAAACTTTCCCATTCCTCTATTACGTCTTTAAGTTTGTGAAAGGACATCGTATCATGTCCGCTAATCCTTTCGCCGCGTTAGGCGAAGACGGACCGAATCCCGTCGCCGCGAAAGGTGCGATTTTTTTCGGGAAAGAAATGTTAACCGGAATTCGCCTCGTTTCGAGGAGAGGAGCAAATTGCAAACGCAATCGACACCGCGAGAGCTCTACGCGAGATTTGTTTTCACTCAAAACCAATCGAAACCAGCGTAAATACAATTCATGCGTTCGAATTGATTGGTTTTAGAAGAATATATGCGCTCGAATGTAGATATATCCTCGCGATTGCGTCCGTCAGCTAACCCTCTCTCTCCCCCTTGGGGGATTTGTTGCTCTTTTTTTGGTTCTGAGTTCCCTTTTAAGGAACACAACCATATAAAAATATCTCGTGTGCGAGTACGAAAAATTTAGCTACCATCTAACTGACATTATCGTCGTCCTCCTCGTTCTATTTATCGTATAAACAGCGAAAGCGAAACCGGCTTCGCACAAGGAAGTCACCGGCGGCGCGAAGGAAAAGCAATACGGTGCCAAAGGCCAGCAAGGTGACAAGAAGAAACACACTTCTGGTAAGCGCGACCGCACCCACCACGGCAAGTCCTCCGACCATAAAGGCGGCGCCGGGAAAGGAAATTGGGGCAAAGCTGGCGATGAACTCGATGCCAAAATGGACGATGCAGGCAACGAATCTGCCACGGAGCAAGAAATGGAAGCTCCGTCCAACGAAATCTCCATGGAAGAGGCTATGAGACTCAAGGAGGAGAAGAAGAAAGCTGTGGCCGCTCTCGCTAAGACTGGGCCGACGAGAGAGGTTGACACTTCCGCTTTTGCATCCATGGCGGCTCCGAAGAAACTTGAAGACGAGGAAAATCATCTCGATATGCTCAAAGTCGACGCGAAGTTTCGCAAACGCGGCGAAAAGGAAGTGAAGGCAAAGCAAACGCTTGACTTGAACTTCAAGGTTGCCCCGACTGATTCACACGACCGCGACGATGACAGACGCGACCGTGGACGTGACCGCGGTGGACGTGACCGTAACCGTGGCGACAAAGGCAAAGGTGGGAGTGGACGCGGTGGTGACCGTGGCCGAGGTGGCCGAGGCGGTAATTCTGGCGGCGGCCGAGGCAACAACTCTGGTGGCCGCGGCGGCAGAGGCGGCAGAGGCGCCAACATCAACGTTGCAGATAACGCTGCTTTCCCATCTTTGGGTTAAATAACATTCCATTTTAATATTGGTGTAGATGTTGGTGTAGATGGTGTGAGTGGTAAGTAAATGAGAAGGAAAGACAGAGGAGGAGTAGGGGAAATGTTTTAGTGAAGAGAGAAGAGAAAAGAGAGAGTGTGTTTGTGTGTGTATGCAAACAAGTCACGCTAGAGGGTAAAAAAAGAAACGAAAAATATATTAAGAGGCAGGGAACATTTTTAAACAGTAATAGTAAAGAAGCGAAAGAGTTGATTTTAGATGACAGCGAAGTTGAATATGACGAGTATGTGTGTGACAATGAGAAATTGGACTATGTATACTGTTACGTGAGAGCATCAACAAGCACCGCGTTGGAAGAAGCTGTTGCGTCTCTAAGTGAACGGAAAAAATAATATCTTGCGCCATAGAAAATAGCAAGGCAGTCTAGTATGTCCTAATGAATGAGAAAGAATGAAACAGGAAAATCAGAGAGCATGTTTAGATTGGCAGATTAGCTACGTAACAAAAATATGAAATAAAACCAAAGAATAAAAGATATCGCGAAATTTTTACTTTTCGACACGCTTTTAGTAAACATGTATCTACGCGATGAATCATCATCGTCTACTGCCACTACTGTTCAGATATCCGTGCACAGCTCGATATCTTTGGATGAGACCATTCACGACGTAAAATGGATCCCATCGAGCGCTCGGTTTTGCGTCTTAGGAGCGCACGCTCGAGGCACGGGAAGTCTCCAAGTTTTTGAGCTAGAAAACACGCACGAGGAGTCATCATCATTATCATCATCATCATCATCACCAATATCCTCTCGTCTCAACATGAAAGCGAAAGGAAAATGCGAATACGTACACCCCATGAAATGCGGAACCTTTGCCGGGTCAGACACAATTGAACGCGAGTTTTTCGCTGGAGATTTTTGTGGTCAACTTTTGTGCTGGGATATGGAAAACTTGACCAGACCAACACGAGTGATAAAAAATGCGCACGAGTCAATCATCAATTCCATAGATGGATGCTACAATAAACTCTCGAAAGTGATTGTCACTGGAAGTAGAGATGGTTCTGTTAAAGTTTGGGACGTTAGATGTAAACATTCTGAACCCATTATGAACTTTCCATCGTCATCCGCCAAGGTCTCAGAGTGCTGGTCCATAAATGTAGGCAATGCAAAGAACGATAGCGAACCGATGATTTTAGCAGGATACAGCGACGGTATGGTCAAAATGTTTGACCTTAGAAGAGGGAGTGGTGGTGAACCAGCGCTTTATTGGGAAACGAATGTTAGTCGGGGCGTCTGCGGAGTTGAATTTGATCGGAAAGCGATAGAAATGAATAAGTTTGTGGTGACGTGTTTGGAATCGCATTCGAAAGTATTCGACGCTCGCACATTTAATCGTAAAAGAGGTGGCTTCTCCAGCTCTGTCGTCACCGAAGTCACCGAAAATGGTCCTACGATATGGGGCGTAAAACATTCTCCTTTTAATCGGGAATTGTCTATATTTTTAGGCGGCGATGGTACTTTATCGATGCATAAATATACGTATCCAAAACAAAGACGTTTACAGTTAAACGAGAAAGAGTGCATCGGTAACGTCGGTCAAACTCACTTACTTGTGGAATCAAAAGTATCCACGCAACCCATCAACGCGTTCGATTGGAACAAAGACAAAGAAGGTCTCGCACTTTGTTCGTCTTTCGATTCGAGAATTCGTTTACTCTTCATCACCGGTATGAATAAGCTCTAGATTTGTATACATGTATTTCTAAAAATTACAAAGGATAGTTCAGCCCGTCGTCTTCCAGGTCATCATTGTTGTACGCTTCTCTTTGAGGATTTATTTGATTGTGCAAGCGTTGTTCCAACTCTTCTCTTTTTGTCCTCTCTACCATCAACTCTTCTATCACTCTTTCGTATTCTTGGGCCGTAATGCCCCCTTGTCCTCCCCCTCTGTTCAATACTTCGTTCTCGTCACCAATACCCCCACCCGATATCTTTCTCACCAAATCTTCAAATTCTCTTCTCACTACGGATGGTAAATTATCCAGCAGCTTCTTCGCCTTCTCTCGCCTCAATACGAGCACCTCACAAAAGCACAAAGCTGTTGCCGAAACTTTCGATTGACCGCCAATCGTTCGTCTTCCTAATCCATTCAAAGCCGCTTCGCCAATGTAATCGCCCCGTGTCAATATCACTGCTTCGCCTCTTTTCTCTAATCCTAGTTCGTCGCCTTCCCAACACTCGACCTCACCTTCGGAGATAAAGTATAAATTCTTCGCCGTTTCGTTGTATCGAATGAAAACTTCTCCTGGCGCTAAATGCTTCATTTCCAACTGTTTTAAAATTGCTACTTTTAAAGAATTCGAACATCCTTTCAACAACTCTCCATTCGTGACACTCGGGTTTATTTTCAATAATATTTCTCCTTTCAACGACTTTGGCACTTCCTCTAAAATCGCATTATCCGCGGTGAGTTTGGAGAAATGGTCTCCGTTTCTTAAATGTTCGTAAAAATCAATTATATCATTCGATAATTGATCCGGTAATTTCTTTCTCTTGATGAATTCATTCACGTGATCGATTCGACTCTTATACAGTCTCCTTTGTCGACCAAACGTGTCATGGTAAATATTCGTCGCCGATGTGAGCGAAAACAAAACGACGACTGCTCCGGTACACGCAAAGAATAACGTCGTCCAGCGTTCTAAATTCGATTCTGGTTTAAAGTTCATATCGATGGTAAACATGACCATAACTGCGTGATACAAGGACAAAGAATATTCCGTGTATGGATCACTCATTAACTCGCCTTCCCATATGCCTTTCTGTTTGGCGACTTCGAACCAGGCGTGGTCTTCCACCCCGTCTATTTTCACGACAAAAAAAAACACACAGGCGAACCAGTGTGCATACACAAGTGTCATCAAAACATAGCCTAAGATATCCAACAATGCGTATCTAATTTGTGGCATTCCGTCCCATCGATTGTTAAACGCTCGGTGGACTCGGTGCACTCGTAACACTGACAACATCTTCATCAGTTTAAACATACGTAAAAGCTTCGTTAACCGTAAAGCGGACACGCTGTCGGTCACTGAAGATTCTCTAAAGATTAAATCTAATGGAATTGACGATATGACATCAATTGAGAACCAGCTCGTGATGTATCGATCCGATATTCGTTGTCTGTCCATGACTAAGTTGTTCCCCGCATCATAAAATCCCGTGTTGAAATTCACGAATATATCGACGATAAACACGACGTCCACGACTCGATACATCAACTCGTGAAACGCGCCCATTTCCACGTTAAAGGCCAAGTGAAACGGACAGAAAACGGCATTGTATATCACCGCTATGGCTAAGAAAGCGTCCCATATTCTCTTCCCTTGCGCCAAGGGGTGAATAGTCGTTCCCAAATCCACTCTCTTTCTTCGACCAAGTCGGAAAGGCGTTAAGAAGGTTGATTTCTTCGCGTCGAGGAGACCGCTGCTCTTTCTCGGAGAAGAGAGCATTTTCAGGGAAGGAGGATTTGAGGGAGGATGATCTTTCATCTCTCTCTCTCTCTCTCTTTTGTTCTTCTTCTTCTTCTTCTTCTTCTTAGACGCCGCGAGAATAATAATAAAAATACATTAGTATTATTGCATTTGAACGAACGAATAAAACTCGAGGACGAGGAGGAGGAGGAGGAGGAGGAGGACTTTCAAGTCAATCGATCCATCAAGTCCTGATGACAAAAATTTTCACACGGAATTTTTTTTAGTCGTCAGAGTAGTTTTTCTTCTTTTATTTTCGACGAACGAATCTCCAATCATAGCGACCACCACGCGAAAAGAAGAAGACGAAGGAAGGAAGGGACAGAAGAACGGCGGGACGAGGACCGGCGAAAGCGTCGACCCAGTGACGAGCGGGAACATGTCGAACAAACGAGGCCCGGCGGAACCGCCTTCTTTTCTCCAAGAGGTTGCTTTTCTCGCCGTCTCCGCTCTGTTTAGTTGTTTAGTCCTTTCTTTTGGGTTGAAACGTTTAGACCCGAACAGACAAACCTCGAAAGCCGCGGAACAGAGGAAGAAAGAAATCGCGAAACGTTTAGGACGCCCTAAATTAGTCACTAACGTCTACGAAGACGCGATCGCGAGCGATGTGGCGAACCCGGACCATATTAACGTGACTTTCAACTCCATCGGTGGTTTAGAAGACACGAAAGAAGCCTTGCAGGAACTCGTGATATTGCCGTTAGTGAGACCAGAGTTGTTCTCGAAATCGAATTTGTTGAAGCCAGCGAAAGGAGTGTTGTTATACGGACCTCCCGGGACTGGGAAGACGTTATTAGCCAAAGCGTTGGCGAAAGAGTCGCAAGCTTGCTTCATAAATGTGCGAACAAGCACGTTGCAATCAAAGTGGTTCGGCGACGCACAGAAGCTCGTCACCGCGGTGTTTACTTTAGCGTGGAAATTACAGCCATCGATCATCTTCATCGATGAGATTGATTCTTTTCTGGGAACGAGGAAAAACAGCGAACACGAGGCGGTGACGCAAATGAAGACGGAGTTTATGACATTGTGGGACGGTTTTAACACGGACTCCAATGCGCGAGTGATGGTGTTAGCGGCGACAAATCGACCCTGGGACGTGGACGAGGCTATTCTGAGACGGTTACCGCGATCATTCGAGGTTGGTTTGCCGAATAAAGAGCAAAGGGCGAAGATTTTAGGCGTCACCTTGCAACACGAAAAGTTAGAGAAGGGGTTCTTTCTGAATGAAGCGAGCGCTCCGATTTGGCAAATCGCTGAAAGAACGAAAGGGTATTCCGGGTCTGATTTGCAAGAACTGTGTAAACAAGCGGCGTATGGACCAGTCAGAGATTTGTTGAGAAGCGAAATGAGAGGAGAAAATACCGGAGGCGGGTGTAGAGCGCTTATGATGAAAGATTTCGATGAAATTCTGAAAACATCCAATACAAGTGCGCACGCTGCAAGTAGCTATCAGTTTGCAGACGAGATGAGGAAGAATACTAGAAGTATGAATGTTCGAGAAGGATATCAAGATCCAGAGGAGTTAGAAAAAGCACAGGCAATGATGCAACAGATGATGGCTGGTTTGTTCCAAGCTGCTCAGAACGAATCGTCTCGGTCCGGTTCTCCTGGTGCGCTGCCCAAGGACCTCGACTGAAGAAACAGGAGTTTGCGGAAAAGAAAAAAACAAAAAAAGTTTTAGTCACATCTCTAAGGTAAATTGCAAATAACCACGAACTACGCGTTGAAGACAAGTAACACTAGATCAGTAAGCACCATTCCGCCAGTTTGAACGCGTTTGGACGGGTTAATACGTGCAATCTCATTCATTTGTTTTTTTCCAGCTAATGAAGTAAAACATAAAAATATTCATTAAAAGCTTTTGTAATCTTTCTAATCATAAATTTCCCCAAAAAAGTTGGCTTAACAAGATCAAATAAAATTTTGCACCACGTTAACATCATTAAACTAATATAAAAACGTTTGTTCATTGGGAAATTCTGAAAAAAAATATATATATTAATTAATTCCAATTATATTAAATTGCCTGGATTTCTTGAAGATGAACCATAACTTTAAAAGATGTATAAGATAAATATATATTTTCATATGTATAATACACAATTTTAAGTAAAACAGTAAATGAATTGATTATTTTTGAAAGTCCATTAAATTTTAATTACCGAATAAAACTATAAAATATTTATTTGGGATAATATTGCAGGAATTTATCATAATTATTCACAATACACGCATAAGAATTATTAATTACAATATTACAATAACCTTTGGTAGTTTTTGGAGTATTTGTGCAATCTCAATCATTCAATGATCGAAATATTTAAATAAAAACTGGAAAAACGTCACAACTTGGGCGCAAAGCGGAAAGAAGAAAGCAATGGCGCCTTCTTCTTCTTACCCTTCAGAGAGAGTTTATCGGAGTTGCGACGTGTCTACGGCTGTGAAAATTGATGTCTCAGGCTTGCACGGAAGATTTGCGGGTGGAGGAGAAACGAAGGAAGTTCTCGTTGGAGTTCGAATTCTCTCTCCTTCGTCCTCGTCGTCCTCATCAACTAACTCAAACAACATTCAAAACTTTACCGAGCTAACAGCATCCATCTCCACGAGAACCTCTTTGTACAAAAACGGATGCGCTCTTTTTCAAGAGACGATCGAATTCCCCATGAAAGTGAACGATTTATCCGCGGATTCAGTCTTAGAGTTATCTTTGTTGGATTGTAATCTCAAAAGTAGTCCTCTTCTTGAGAAAGAAAAACAAGGGGGGGGAGGAACTCAGCACCAAAGGAAGAGTAATAACAAGAAGAATGAATACCATTTATCCGTAATAGGATACACACGGATTAAACTGTTTGACGACAATAGTGGAAGGCTCGTCCAAGGGCAGAAACGGCTGCCTTTACTGCTTTCAAACGGTACAAACAATAATATCAATATTAGCACATCAAATACCAAAAACTCTTCTATAGCATTGGAGGAGTCGACGACGGAAAAAGAACTCATTTTATTCACTGAAGAACTGGAGCGATTCGAGAAAATTCTTTCAAAGTACGAGCGAGGCGAAGTGCCGCACGTTTCCTGGCTCGATAAGATGACGTTTTCGAGAATACAGGAAATGCGGAAGGCGAGACTGGAAGAGTTGGAAGAGATGAGCGGTTACGTTGAACTTCACGTTGAATTCCCAACGTACGCGTTACCGATCGACTTTAGCGAAGGGATAGAGCCAAGTAGCGTATACAAATCTAGAAAAAAGAATTGGGAAAACCTCGTGTGGCTCATTGACGAAGAGACGGGCATTGAGACGCAAAATCCATCTGAAATCATGCATTACGAGTTGACGAGAAGTCATGGGAGAGAAGTTGTCGATAAAGATTTGAAACCAAACGCAGAAGAAAAAGCTCGATTGGCAATTGCCATGTCTTCTCCAAGTTCGAGGAAAATGGATATGGAAACCCAAAACTTACTCTGGAAGTTTCAATATTTCTTGAGCTCTGATCCACGAGCTCTGATGAAGTTTCTTAAAAGCGTCAATTGGAACGATAAAGATGAAACGAAAGCAGCTATTGGTTTGATGCATCAGTGGATACCCATCGGTCCTGCGGCTGCTTTAGAGTTGTTGACACCGCATTTCAAAAATATCGAAGTTCGGAGTTACGCCGTGGCTGTTTTATCTCGGGCAGAGGATGACGAGATCCTCATCTATTTGCTCCAGCTCGTCCAAGCATTGCGGTATGAGCCTTCTGACGATTCGGTCTTGTCTAGATTTCTCATCTCCCGCGCGCTTAAAAACGAAGTATTGGCGAGTTTCTTGTACTGGTTCTTAGTCGTTGGTTTTGAAAACCCGAGTTTTGAGCGACGCGCCATGGCGACTCATCAAATGTTTGAGCAAGCATGTCACGACCTCGGGCCGCAAGGGACTCAACAGTGGATAGCGCTGAAACGGCAAGGTGTGTTGATTGAACGATTAACTTCAATAACTGTAGACATTATGAATTTGAGAGGCGCAAGGAAAATTGAAAGACTCCGGGCTATTCTGAACGGGCAAGGCATAGGCACGGAGTTGACATATTTTACCCACAACATACCGCACTTGTTGGATCCTTTAATCAGTTTAACTGGAATCAATTCCGAGGAAAGTTTCGTATTTAAGAGTGCCTTGAGCCCACTGAAACTCGCATTTCGAGATGTCAATAATGAAACTCAAAATGTTATATTCAAAAGAGGGGACGATTGTAGGCAAGATCAGTTGTGCGTGCAGTTGATTCAGCTCATCGATAAGTTATGGAAGCGAGAAAATTTGGATTTACGACTGACCACGTATCGTGTCCTGGCCACGTCCACCGAGGTTGGTTTGATTGAATTCGTAAAATCTTCTGCTATCGCGGACATTTTGAAAGAGCACGACAGTCTCCGCGCGTACATTGCTATTCACAATCCCGACCCAAAAGGACCAGGGGGGTGCACCATTCAGTCCATTCAAAATTTTGTTAAATCTTGCGCGGGATATTCAGTCATCACGTATTTGCTTGGGGTTGGCGATAGGCACTTGGATAACTTGATGCTCACGAAAGACGGGAAGCTCTTTCACATCGATTTCGGGTACATGATGGGCAGAGATCCGAAAATTTCTCCTCCAAGTATAAAAATCAGTAAAGAAATGGTTGACTGCTTGGGCGAATTTATGGACGATTACAAACGTTATTGCGTCGAGGCGTATAACTTGTTGAGAAAGCCGCACTGCGTGACGTTAATTTTGAACTTGTTTGAATTGATGGCCGACTCAGATTTACCAGATTTACGAGGCGATGCAGGCGCAAAGTTGGAGGCAAAGTTCGCAATCGACTTGGACGATGAAGCCGCCGGGACGCACTTCATACAAGAGATTCAACGAAGTATGAACGCGTTATTTGATCCTTTGTTTGAACGAATACATGCGGTAGCGCAGAGAATGCGCTAATAAGATTAGATAGTAGAGTATAGCTAGGGGTAAAGGTAAAGATAGATAATAGCTAGGAAGCATTTGGTATATAAATACAACAAAACAACAAAGCAATTGATGTGTTTTTTGGATTTTTCAATCCTGGTTGGTGTTATTCGGTTTACGGGTTAAACTCTCAGCGTTGAAAGTCATTTCTGATTGCGCTCTGTCCACCCAGTTCATAGCCGCAATCGATCCTTCTCTCGACTGTAACAACGCCTCTAATTGGCGGTATGATGGCCTCTCCTCGAATGGCGGCAATGGTTCCACCTGCCCTGTTTGTTGGTTCAGAACGAACACTTGCCACGGTCCGCCAAAAACTTTTTGCAATCGAAACGTTTCGCCTTGAATCCTTTGTTCTTTCAAGAAATATGCGATCTCAAAGTCTTTTACAAACTTTTCGTTCTTCTCTCTCCACGGGCCAAAGCCAAAATCGTTTACGATGTTCCCGTTCAACACCCACTGCGGGTTGATAATCATATTCGCTCTCTTGGCATCTTTCGTGATTTGTTTCAAGTCGGATAAAACCTCCGCGGTTGGAAATGTCGTACACACGTCGTCACCGCTGGTCACTTTAACCACAGCGTCGGCGTCGTCGATGACTTTCTTCGCCACTATCTTTTCTCCACTCACCGTCTTCATAAGCGCTTCGACCATGGGACTCATACTCGCGTACTGTTGTCTCACTCCTCCTGGCCAGTCGTCTAAATCCGTCGCTCCAATCAAAGGAATATCAAAGGTCACCTCCAAATTCTTTTTCCCACTCTCCAACGCTCTTTTCACCGATTTCGCGGCCAACTCAACCTGTTGCGACGTGGTCTTCGGCAGTTCTTCTCGGTGTTGCGTGGTGGGTGACGACGACGTCGGTGTGGCGCACGAGCGAACTCTTCTGCTTTCTCTCAAAGGGCGGTGAAACCCATCGTTACGGATGGAAGTGGTACAACTCGTTCCTTTTTCACGAACGACGGCACGAGAAGGTGCACACGCGCTCGCGGTACGATTCATGCTTCCCTTCTGTTGAGCAGCGAGCGGTTTTCGGATGATGAATGACGACGATGATGTCTTTTGCTTGAGATATCTCTTTTTTTTATCAACTTTTTTTTTTCAACTTCTTCTTCTTCTTCAAAAAAAGAAAAGAGAGAACAACAACGAACAACAACAACAACAACAATCAAAAGTCCAAAGACAAGAAGAGAACAACAGTTTACCCGACGTTCCTCATGCACATCTGCAACGGGTGCTGGGCAGAGATCGAGAACGAGGCGTACATCACTCGATGCGGGCATCAATTCTGTGCGGCGGGTCTTTTTCTTTTCTTCTTCTCGCGTTCTCGCGCGCGCGCGTTTCTCTCTCTCTCTCTCTCTCTCTCTCTCTCTTTCGCATATTTTAAAAACGACTTTGTTTTCTCACGTCTCTCGCGCGCTTTTCTTTACGCCGTAAACACAACTTCGCAGGTGAAGAGGACATACAGAGAGTGTTGCGAGCCGGCGAGTGTCCAATCTGTCAAAAGGCAGTGCTCGAACGACACGTGAAACAAACGCCGCTGAGCGTGGACGAGGAGAAAGTTCAGGTTTGCATAAAATTTTCGTTTCTTCTCTCTCTTCCGTTAAACGTCCTCGACTCACACGCATAAAAACAACTCTAATAATTACGACAGCTCGTGCTGAGAGGATTCGAAACGGGAAATATATTCACCGCGGCATACCACGCTCAGCAGTTTGCAAACGATCAAATGGAAATGGCATATGCAGCAATACAAGAGCGAGAGAAAAGAGAATATGAAAAGAAGTACGCAAAGGTGCGCACGAAGCTGGAAGACGTACACGCGGCGTATTCGAAAGAGAAAGCAAAGAGGCAGGAGATGGTGAAAGCTTTGAACGTTTTCAAGACGAAACAGAAGGAAATTTATCGAAAGTACGAGCAAGTGTGTGGCCAGAAACGCAGGTTAGAACAGATGTACAGCGAATTGAGAAGAAGCAACGGCGGCGGCGGCGGCGGGAACATAATCAACAAGCGAAGCTTCTCGAATGAAGAACTACGAGGGGACGACGGAGGGCCACACTTTTTGGACGAAGATCCGTTTGGCGATACGACTCCACGCGATTCTGGGAGAAGAAGAGGAAGTATCGGTAACAATCCGGTTCGCCGCTCGTTACGAACGCATTCGCCGGTTCCAATGCGTTCATTGGACTCGTTAAACGACTCTCACGGAGAAGTCACAACCAAAGCTATGGACCCTCCACCGGTAATGAATACCAACAAGATACCGTCTTTTGGGCACAACAACAACAACAACAACAACAACAACAACAACGATGACAGAAGACGGTCGAGTTTTGGTTTAAACGCGACGAAAAAACCTGGTAATTTTGCTCCGGGTCTGGCATTCGGAAGCAAACCGCAGTACAACAAGGTGAACCCGTTTGCTTCCAAACACTTCTGAGTGAAGAAAATTTTTGAATCATCATGATCAACATCATCCCGTTAATAATAACTTAAGTATGTCAATGCTTAATACGTTATATTCACCGAGAGAGAGAGAGAAACATAAACAAATTCTTATATACACAAACATACTCGAAGATATACTTGATTTTTATTACTAGATGCTAAGACATAATTTTTCTCAAAGAAACGATTGAATCGCTTGATTCAGCGCGGATAAAGCGCCACCACCTATTCCATAAACAGCCATTGCTCGAGGACCGTTCATGCTCTTATACAAAACGCCAGCGCCAGCGCCTGCAAAAACGCTACATGCCGGATCAAACCTGTGTTCCGTATAAATCATAGATGCCGATTCTAAACTGGCGTAAAACAATCCTACCGCACCCCACGCGTTGCCAAACGATCTCCCTCTGTACGACACAGCGTTCAACACTCTGTTCACTTTTAATTTCGTCGTATCGATTCCAATTGATTCTCTAGGCGTTTGCAATCCTTTATACAAACCTATACCTCCTCCGGCGACTGAGCCGCCGAGGTACCCCACTCCTGTTAAATACGTCAAGTTTTCGCTCCATGATCTCGTTCGCATCTGCCTTTCTTCGTCGAATAAGTACTCTGGAGTCGTGCTTATGGAATATAACTTTTGGGACATCCCCGGGTCGAATGGTCCACCCAACCCAGTGTACGGATTATATGGCATTGAACCACTAGTATTTGCTGCTGCTAACGAGGAAGACGACGTCGTTCCGAATCCGCCGCTTAAATCGGCGGGCGTTTGCGCGGTGGATGATGTGCTCGGCGCCGGGACAATCTCATCCAACTGTTCCGACGATCGACCACCCGAACTGCTCGCTTGTTCTTTCTTCCCTCGAATGCCTAGTAAATCTCTCAGTCCCATGTTGTCTGCGTGTTAATTTCTACACCAAAATTCGATCGCCGTCAAAGTTTTCCCTTTCTTCTTCTCTTGTGTGGTGTGCGTGCGATTACGTGATATACTCCTCGCGAACGGAGCACCGAACGCGCTTTTATTCCTTCGCTCCTCTTCTTCTTCTCGTTCCTGTCTGCGCACCTAGTCGCTCTATCTTATAGCAGTAGGCCCGTTCACGCGCGCGCACGTGTTGTTGTTGTTGTTGTTGTTGTTGTTGTTGGTGGTGGTGGTGTTGTTTTGTGTGGAGTGCGCGAAGTGCTCTTTTCCGATTGCTTGTGTGGTGCACTCGCTCGGGTGTTTTTGTGTTTTTTACGAAGGAGGAGGGGGAGGGGGAGGTCCAAAAAAGGTCTTTGAATCCTTTCCCGGAGAAGAGACGAGAGTCAGAGTCAGAGACTTTTGTCGTCGATTTTGTTGTCTTTTTTTTTTGGGCCTCTCGACCTCTTCGAAAGATACAAATCGTATGGCCACATTTTTATATTATTCGTTCGTAGGGACCAACACCCTCCTCC
>Ga0163180_10001341_pt1 | contig 14081 bp, 21 predicted proteins | sample AtlANTMetagenome_2_FD_109647 | JGI IMG/M metagenome (GOLD analysis project Ga0163180, IMG submission 109647) | Marine eukaryotic phytoplankton communities from the Atlantic Ocean - Atlantic ANT 4 Metagenome | ecosystem: Environmental > Aquatic > Marine > Oceanic | place: North Atlantic Ocean...
AGCCTGTTGTTCCCCAAGTAGGTTGTAATGAAACATCCCCTATATATATTTTACTTACAGTATTACTAGATTCTATATCAAAAACTCTAGAATCAATAGTTAAATAATCAATATCTGTAACATTAAATTTTGCTTTTTTAATAAATAAATCTGCATCAATATTTAGCTGACGTACATGGTCATCTGATACTTTCTGTCTTAATGCAGCTTTATTTCTATATCCAATTTTTTTACCATTACCAAAATTATACCATTCGCCACTTATTTTACCAAATAATATATTTACTCCATTAACTGTAGCAATTCTTATATCTCCATTTTGACCTTCACTATTATTAGGCCTTCTATCTTTAATAGATAATTTATCAGAGTTTATTCTTTGCCTTATTTTTGAATTTATTGAAGACATTACTTAGCTCTTTTAATTCTATATATAAAACTTAAATCATTCACATCAAATATTTTAGATTGATTAGAACTTTCAAACTTTAAAGAAAAAGAAAATATATTATTGCCTCCTGTTCCAAATGTTATTTCTCCTCTTGTATATTCTGAGCTTTGAAGTAATGTATTGTTAGTAGTAGAGTTTTTAACATCAGCTAATGTATAAGTTCCACTTTGATTTGCTTGATAATAAACTTTTATGTCAGAATCAGACTTATAAGTAATATAAGCTTTATATATTTTTTTTCTAACATTGGGCTGTTGAAAATCATAGTCTTTAGTTTCTAATACAACATTGTTAAATTCATTTTGAGCATCACTTTCCCATCTAACTATAGAACCACCTTTACCTCCACTAGCATAAGCTGTTATAGATGTATCGCTATAGTCTATAAAAGGTGAAGATGTTTTCATAGTCATTGTAAAATATTTTAATCCAGAAACACCTGTAATGCTTCCATCACTATCTGTTGATACAGAGCTAAATGTAAAATGGTCTTTTAAATCAGTTATTTCTGCGCCTGGCAATTCTATATCATTGTTTTGTAAAAACTCATGTATATTTACTATTAAACTATTACTATTTGTTAAATTATTAGCTGAAGGGTCACAATCACTTGAGTAATTAGAACTTAAAGCTGACGAGTATAATTGACTAGGGTCACTAGAAGTAACATAATTAGCTTTAATAATTCTAGACTCATAAGCATCATTTCCTACATTAACACCATATTGTATTTGTATAGTATATTCAGTACCAGGGTTTGTTCTTTCTCCTCTGTCTGCAAATAACTGAAATACACCTGGAGTAGAATCTACACCTGCAGTAGTTGATACAACATTGAAATCTGTTAAATCACCTATGCCAATATTGCCTTCAGTTCCATCACTACTAAAAGCATAAGGAGTATCACCATATCCTGTTTTAGTTTCATTATTTAAAGTAAAAGCAGCTCCTGATAGTTTAGCTTCAACTGTAGCTGTAAATTGATCTTGAGAAGAGTTATATGTTAAGCTATGATTATAATCACTATTATTTACATTTAAAGAGTTACATTTTTCAGAATATAATTGTAATAATGTATTTGCAGCAACACTATCATCACTATTATTAAATGTTTCATTAAAAGAATTGTTATTAATTTTAGTCCAAGTACTAACCTTTTGTACCATTAAAAATTTATTATTTGTACCACCTAAACTATTATTATGACTAGAGTTATTAATTTTAAAAGATACAATTGCTTTAGATTTTATACCTTGAACAAAAGGAGTACTATTTTGACTATGAAACATTTCACTATCACCACCAGCAGTATTAATAGCAACATATAATTTGTTATTAGCTATTACACCTTTAGAATATTCAGAACCTAAAATAACTGATGGATTGCTTTTAAAATACATACCTCCTGTTGATATATTAATAATTAAAGCATGTTTGTCAGTATGAGTATCACTAACTAAATCTTTATATCTAGAAAATATAATTAAAAGATTGTCTTGCGGGTCATATTCAATATGGCTAAAAGTATTATAAATTTTTTGCATCCATTCAGATGTTCCTAGTCTAGATTTAATAATATTAACAGGAGGATTTTCTGCATCCATAGCATAAACGCCTTGACTATTTAACCAATAAATAGCATTAGGTGTAGAGCAAACTGCTGTTGCAGAACTTATACCTACTCCTTTATGAGTTGTTTCTAAATATTCAAACTCTCCAGAACAATCAATAACAAACAAATCATCTTGTTTATATACTAATAATTTTTGATTAAAATTTACAAGTTTAACTATATCTTGTCCATCATTGTTCATTATATCTAAAAAACTTGACTCTGGCAATATATCAAATTTATTTACAGGAGACCTTAAAATTCTATCAGGATAATGAATAGGAGCTTCAGAGGAATCTATGTCATTTGTTTTTTTACTATAATAAGAAACATTACCTGCATACAATCTTCTATTTACAATTGCAGAAGTTTTATACCAAGCATGTATATTGTCTGTATATTTATAACCATTTTTTAAACTATATGTTAACACTGGTACTGAAGGAATACCTGCAATTAATTGATGCACTACTCCATTTCCAGCGCTAGTAGATTCCCAATTACTTGTAGCTTCTACACCATCATGAGAAAAACTTAAACCTTTTGAAGAAGAATCAAAATTAAAGTTTATTGTTGCAAGCCATAAAGGGTCTTCAATTGCACCTTCATTATTATGCATTAGCCAAACATTAGCTCCTACAATTCTAGGATTCCATTGACCAAAATTAGAGTATCCACTATTCATACCAGACCCTCTAAATTCTGGTACAGCTTTTTTACCTAATTCATTGTTTATATTTGTAAAAGAACTTTGATTCTCAGTTAAAGTATTGTCACCTGTATATATTTTGTAATACAAATATAAAGCTTTATCATTTTGACCACTTCCAATACTTACTGTTTCTGCTAAAGTGCTTTCTACTACAACTTTACTAATAGAAGATTCTAATGGATTATCTAAATTATCATACAATAAAGATACTCCAAGTCCAATTTTAGAATCTATTTCATTAGATGCAAATTGCCAATCTCCAGGTTTTGCATTATTACCAGTCCCTACACCAATAGAAAATTGATTTGGAATTAATACACTACTATCATATTCTAAGCCTATAGGGTCGCTAACAGCAGAGTCCCACTCAGATAATGTAGCGTCTGTAGTATCAGTTTTAATAGAACCTGCTCCATTAAAATTATGAGGGTTAAATGTGTCAGAATCAATATATTCAGAAGTATTATGATATTCTTCTGGACTTAAACAATGACTTCTTAAAGGGTACCATCCTTTATTAATAATTAACTTTTCATCTTCTGCATTTTTATTAAAATAATATTGCTTATTAGATATTGCATAAAGGCCCATAGGTCTTTTACAATGTCCTTTGCTAAATGTTTTAGGAGGATCTAGCATTAATCTAAATACACCATTGTCGTAGTATGCATCTAATACTTTAGTACTATTAATTGCAAATCCTGCTCCACTTCCACCTCTACCTTGCTGCCAATCCCATAAATACTGTGTATCAAAAAACCACGAATCGTTTCCAAAATAATTAGTATAAAGGCTGTCAGAATTACCATACCAGTATCTAAAATCTCCTATATTATAAAAACCAAACTTTCCATACTGTGTTGCTCTTAGAAAAAATTTATTGTTTTTATAAGAAGATGAAGGGTTTGATAACAAAAATTCATTAGAATCATACTCTCCATTTAATACATAATAAAATATATCATCAGTACTAAAAGAAGTAGCATCTTCAGCTTTAAAACTAGTATTACTTACAATCTCTGTTATAATTAAATTTTTACCTTGAATATTTGCAGTATTTACTTGAGCTTCTCCGCTTACTATACTTACTACAATAGTAAGTTTAGCACCCAAATCTAATGAATGATAAGAATTAGCTGGCTCTACAGTAAAAGTACCTGTAGAACCAGAAACTCCTGTACATTTTGCTTTACCAAATATACGAAAACCAAACTCAGGAAATACTGCATATAAATTTGGTATTCCTTCAGAAATATATTGAGATGAAAAACTTCCTACATTCTCATTAAGACCTGGAATAGTATTAAAAGCTCCATCAAGAGTTAATTTGCCTGGTTGGTAACTAATTAGACCATCTGAATTAGATATTTGATTTAATTCTAAATCTCTTTTATCTACTGCCTTATTTATACCACCAGAAAAATCTACTATGTTTAGTACATCTTTTGCCATATTCTACTTTTTCTTTTTCTTTCCCCAATTTTTCTTCATATTAGCATAAGCTTTTTTGGAAATAGTTGTGTTTTTTTTAGAACGGCTAGTACCTGCTTTTTTTCTTTTATTTATATTTCTGACTAAAGACATAATCTCTCCTTATTTAGATTTTATTTTATCAACAATAGGTTTTAAAACCATATCCCATATTACATCATCTTTTTTAGAGGGACTAAGTTTTACTACTTTTTCTATTACATATAAAGCTAGTAATACATATTCCCAGTTACTTGTAATAAATGACATCATTGTTTCTCCTTTATTTGCTTTTTGTTTTCGCTATCCTACATCCACATTTTTTACAACAGATATATTCTTGAGGTGGATGAGAGTCTTTTTTAAGTAAAGCAACTTCTTTTTCTAGTGCTTTAATTTTTTTTTCATGTTGACTAGCAATTTTTTTATCAGCTGTTTTTTCTATATATTTCATTACTTGCTTAATTAACATATTAAATAATATTTTTTGACCTATCATTACCAATCCTCTCCTTCACTAAAATCATCAAGATAAATATCAAAAAATTTATCTCGTATTAAAAACATACCTATTCCAAATACTAAAGAAAATCCTAGAACAAAATATAATATGCCTAAGATATAATACATTAGTAACCTATATTTTTGGTTATGTTATAACCTGTTTTTTTCATTTTCTTACCTGTTTTTTTAGCATACTTTTTAGCAGCCATCTTACCTTTTTTAGTATAAGAAAACTTCTTTCCACCAACGTTTGGCATTTTATTCTCCTTTATTATTAAATTAATTATGTGCTTGCTACAAATACTTCAACATCAACAGCAGCACCACCAACAGCTACTTGTATTGATGCTAAATCAGCCATTGTTCCAAAACTAGGCGAAGTATCTGCTTCAGACAACATTAGAGCTTCAGGATTTCCTAGTATATGACTTTCACCTGGTCCTAACTCTATTTGATATAAAGTTGCTGCTCCTACAACAGCTAATTCTACTGCAACAGAGTCATCTTTATTAGTAACCCTTATGTATTTAGCATCTTGCAAATCTATTGCACCTGCAGCTCCATGTACAGCAGCATTAAATGTTAATAATGTTGTTGTTTGACTAGCAGTACAACTAACTATTCTTTTAAATACTTCATTAATACTACCAATAGTTAATGTATTAGTTGAACCTTGCTCTGAGCCATTTAATGAAATATTTTCAGTCAACTTTACAGTTAAAGTTGCACTACTTATTGTTGAACTCATTATTTTACTCCTTTTATTTTTGTATATATCGTCATTAATCCTATGCTAATACCTATACTAAGCGATATAAAACTTAATATAGGATTTAATACTCCTAGCCAATGAATTAGTCCAGATCCTAAACTACTAGTTAATCCTAGCTCTGGGTAAGTACTTAAAACTTTTAATGTATCCTTCATTACTTCTCCTTGCAATTATCCCATTTTTTCAAGTCTAGCATTGGCAATGGCTTTTCTATCGTATGGTCTTTTAATTTAATATTTTGTATTGACAACTTATTTCCACCTTTTATATAAGGCTTTCCACTTGCGTCACACCCTACATCATAAACAAATACTGTAGTTTTCCACAATGATATTCTTGTTATACGTGCAGGTCGTCCATTTAAAATTATTGTATCGTCTACATTTAAATCGTTTCCAGCCATAGTCTTTAGACCTTCTATTGCAGATTCTATGGTACTCTTTCCCAATAGAAAGATAAACGCTCCGATTATCATCCATCCGTATTCTCCTATCAGATGTTCTATTGCTTCTTTTTCCATTTATCTCCATTATTTGACTAAATATAACATGATTAACATAATTACTTTATCTAATATCCACAAGCACAATAACAAGCTTAATTTATTATTTACATCCATTTAGAACATTTCCCCATAAAGTTGCTTTACCATTAATTATTTCAACAACTTCAACTGTAAAATTACCATTTGTAAAAAAATCTACTATAGCAAATCCGTGATTCCAATTAGTTAAACTACCTCTTAGCCAATCCTCATCAGCTTCTATATCTTTTAAACATCCTAAACTCCAAGCACTTATTGTACCACCTCTATGAGTTTTAGTATGTCTTTGCAAGTCATGCGTATGTCCATACATAATACTTTCACCATACACATCTAAGTGTTTAAAAGAATGATACTTAGAAGTAAACTTTCCATGAGTAAAATTAAGCTTCCCTATTTTTAAACCTTTTTGTTTATTGTAAGGATAATAACCATATCCTCTTTCTTTTAAATTTAAAGCATTATATGTCATATATCTGTCTAAGTAAGGGTATCTTGTAACAAATTTATCTAACCATACTTCATGATTACCTTGAACAAAATGTCTTTCTTTGCAATCAACTTTATCTAATACTTTATCAATTTGGTCCATACCTTTATTAACTGCTTCTACATCTTTATCTAATAATGGTATTAAGTCTTCCATTGGTTTAGCAGAACGTCCTTTCCAGTAATGAGTACTAAAATATTCCCATTCACCAGTATCACCTAAGTCAATGTAAGCCGTAGGTTTAACAATTTCAATAGCTTGACATACTATGTTTATAGCTTTTTGATCATGCAACGGAAAATGTTTATCTGGCGTTACTATTGCTGTTTTTACAATCTTATTCATCATTAGCCTCCATAAAATGTTTAATAGTTCCTTTTCCAAGGTGAGTATTATATACTCGTTTCCAACATTTAGCTTGAGCTTTTAAATCATTAGCTTTTGGTAGTGGATATTTGTCTCTTCTATACTTTAAGCGACAAAATGCTGCCTGTAAGGCGATATTACTCATTACCCTTACTTCCATATCCCTTTTATCAAAACCTAACGATTTGAGGCGTTTTTCGAGCTTAGGACGATATTTCACGTAATTATCTATTATGTCAATAAGCGTTGCAGGTTCTACTTGCCAGAACCCAATTGCTGGACCACCTCCCATTTGTTTTAAATGCCTATATCCTGTCTCAGCATTCCCTGTTTTGTAGACTAAGTCTACTGCGTCTTCTGAATAGAGATCCATTTCTTTTAGACTCCATTCAATAATTTCCCTAATCTGTTTTTTCATTGTCTTCTCTTTTTATTTCCTCAAGAACTTCTATTGCTCCTTGAATCTTATCAAATAGACGACTCAATTCCTTTTGTTGATTTTTCAATGATTCTAACCTAGAATCTATTGTAATTTTCTCTCGAGCTTCCTTTTTCCCCATTATTTCTCCTTTTTACTTTATTCAGATTTTACTTTTTTAATAAAATCTTCGTCTGTTTCCCATTCTTCAATATTTTCTATTAATTCATCTACCCATTCTTGTGGACTTAAAAGATTAAAATTATTAAATATGCTTGGAATAGGATTATCATTATATTTAATAATTTCTAAAGAATGCTTACTACCATCAACAGATGTTTTTATTATTCGAGATTTTATTGCTATCTCGTTGCTTAAATCAGAATTTTCTATAATTAAAATATATCGTTTCATTATTTATTATCCGCATTTGCTACAGGAGCAACTCCATTAGAAATCAAATCAATTCTATCTGATGCTGTCATACTATCTAATACTACCTCTCCAAATGTTAATGTTGTATTTGCATTTGATGCAGTAGCATTTGCAGATAGTTCAAAAGATGTTACAGCCCCAGGTGTGTTAACACTTGAAACAGTAGCTCCAGTAGGTATTCCTGTTCCATAAACGCCCTGATTAACTTTAATTTTTGCACTAGCATCGCATGTTACTGTTGCATCACCACTTGTTGTATCACATGTATCGTCAGTAAAGCCTAATGGCCCAGGATAAAGCTGAACACCATGACCTGAGTTATCACCTGCTTTAGTAAAATTCCATTCACAAGCTGGGTCTCCTGTTCCAATGTCGCTATAAGACTCAAATCTACTTCTCATTCTATAATTAGACATATTAGCTCTAGTAACATCTGACATTGAAGAGCCAGATTGACCTGTTAATGCTAATATTTTACCATCAGTTAATGCAGATTTCCATATACTAACTTTTAAAATTTTAGTGTCAGTAGAATTATACTCAGGTGCAGACCCTCCTCCTATAGATGCAGTCCCTCCATTTAAAACTCCTAAATCTTGGTCTCCAGTTATACTTACATCACTCGTTGCTACACTTATTTCTAAAGGAGATAAAAAACCATGAGTTACTTCTTCACTACTTTCTGAACCATTAAATCTTGCAAAAACGCAATATTTATTAGTGCCATTACGTGCAGAAATTGTACTTGACCATCTTGCATATTGTACACCTTTATTAAAACTAGACATTCCAGTATTTCCATCATGTGCAGCTACATTAAGAGTTTTTGATGTATTCCAAGTATATGACCCTGAGGTATTTAAGCTTAATCCTGTTGCTGCTCCTCCATCACTTCCTACCATGCCAAAAAATTCTTGCAATTGAAAACTACCACCAAAGAGATTACCACCTCTTTGCTCGCAAAATACTACAATGGTCATTCCACCTAAATTATCAAAAGAACTATTACCTATAGTTTTTTCTAATTTTACGTTTAGCTTTTGCATCATTCCAAACATACTTGTAGTAGCTCGCATTTGCTGAGTTGGTGTTTTTGTTATGCCTAGCCCTAACATTATTTACCCAAATAAAGATTTACTATACCTGAATTTAACTCTACAGTTGTCCATCTTCCATATATTACTAATCCTGCAACAAATGTTGTAGATGCACTAACTATGTCTCCTGTTTTACCAGGGTCATGTGTATCTGATGTATTTGTTCCTATGCATTTAGTCAAATCTTCTGCCACTAATTGGTCAAAAGCGCAATCCTGTATTACTTGTATTGCAACAACTACATCATTATTAGGTATATTTGTAAAAGCTGTTCCACTATCTAAATGAGCCGTTGGGCCTTGTCCTAGTTGCACATTCTGTGCTTCCTGAACAGTAAAGTTGTGTATATCGTGTGCCATATTTTCCTCCTACCCTAAGCACTGGCAAGTGCGTGAACGGGTTTGTTTGTTATTGTTATCGTATTGCATTAGAACTTGTAGCCATAAGTCTTAATCCTGCAACTTTAGCATTATTATGTCTTTCTACTTGTTCTAAAAATAAAGTTTCAAAAAATTCTCTTCTTTCTAAATCTCCTGTATCTTCAAAAAATTTAGATTTTATATAATAAATTAATGCTTTTTGTAAATATGTTGGTAAATCTATTTCATATGATTCATCTTCCATAAAAGATACTGCTAAATTATATTGAACACTACTTGAAAAGTTAATCGAAGTATTATCTGCTTCTCCATAAGAAGTTTCTGTATATATTACGTTAGTTGTAGAATTTGCAGCAATTTTATGTATTCCACTCCATCTACCTGCATTAACAAGTACAATATAAGAACCTATATAAGCGCTCCAATCTATTCCATTACTAAAGTCAAATCTAACTTTACCAGTAGAGCCAGCACCTTTGTATGATACAGGTTGAGATGAAACTCTACTACCAGCATTTGTTTCTCTGTATTCAGGAGAGTATGAGTATTGTATTTCAAGACCATCAGTTACACTTTCTAATGGAGATTTCCATAATATTTTATCTGAGTCAGGTCCATAGTTTCTAGAGTTAACATCATTATCAAATGATATATCTTTTTGAACAATACAAACTTTATTACCCTCTATATAATATCCATATTCTTTTACTTCTGCCATAATTATACTCCGTCTGCATCTTTAACTAAAGGATTATATATCAATCTAGGAATTGATCTATATTCATCTTTAGAATTTAAATGATTTTTTACCCTTACGTCTTTTAACTGTAAAGATTCGTTAGGAATTGCATACAATCTTTTATCTTCAGTAATATCTTGCCTAGATGTTTTAATATGCGTTTCAGACCTTATGTTAATTTCTTCTAAAGCATCTTTAATATAAGCGACTGCTCTTCCTGTTTCTGTTAATCCAATTCTTTCCATAATTTCTTTAATAGTCATTATTCTTCTCCTCGTCTACTTTGTTGAGCCTGCTGCTTAGATGACTTTACTAACAATGCCTCATTATATTGTTTTCCTAAAGCTGAAATATTTAATCCTATTGCTTGAGCTAACTCACTATCTTCTTCATCAATTGTGTATTCTGCCATTTTAGATTCTAAAGACTTCATAGCAGCATATATTACAATTAAGTATTCAAATTCATCTGGAAAATCATTTACAGAAGAATCTAAATAAGAAACTGAAGGATAAACAACTTGAGTAACAATTAAATCATTATTTCCTGAGGCTGAAGCAGGTGCAGAATATATTTTACCATCTAATATATAATAACCAGGATTAAACTTTGACCTATAGCTTAAACTAGTTACATCTGTAGCTTTATATCTTTCTTGTGCAGATATTAAAGTGCAAGGTCTTAAAATAGTTTCACTATCATGTTCTCTAACTATAGATATAGATTTTCCCGTTACAGTAATCCCTTGATTATTAGACTCATGTAATGTTGTAGTAAACTTAGAGGTTTCTGCAGGAGATATTTCAATAATTTTATTAATAACATCTTTTACTCCATCTGTTAAAAACTGAGTTAACTCACTTTGAGTTGGAGTACTTGCAGAACTTGATATAGTTAATCCTGTTAAACCTTCTACTTGTGCTTCAAATGTCATTTATTTCCTTCCTCTCTAAGGGTATGACAACCCGTGAATGAGATTGTTATTGTTAAATTTAGGAACTGCGACTACAGGGAGGGGAAGCTCTCCGCAGTCACAGCCCCCAAATGTTTACTTGCTATTAATCACTATACTGAAGACAATCCAACAGAACCAATATTAGCTATAACAGTTCCATGACCACTAGTGTCAAACATCACACACAGACTCTCTCCTGGGGCATTTAATGTCGCTTTATTATTAGTTCCATCAAACGTTCCACCAGCTAAAGTTACAGTATGAGCTGCACTTCCACTAGCACTTACATTTCCAATTATCATGATTTTGCCAGCTTGTTGAGTTCCATCAGGTCCAGTAACATGTACTGGTGTAGTATTATGCAAAATTCGTATATGCGAGCATTTTGCATCTACAGCAGCTGTACTCATTAACAAACCAGAAAAATTAACACTTGCGTCAAGTTGATTAAGTTCATCAACACTTACAGTTGTCGCTGATAATTCTTCTACCTTTTGTGCTTCAGCATCAGTTACTTCACTATTAGGATTATTAGCTATCCAGTATTTATTTGCCATTATCTACCTCCTAACTAAATTGATTGTAAGTCACTAGGATTACCTGCACCAGAATCAAACCCAACAATTTCTACTGTTAAGGTTGTAGACCCTGAAGCAGTGACTAATCCAGAACTACCATCAATCAATACGTTAGTTGCACTAGCTACCATACCAGTACCACCAAGTCCTAATTTAACTGATGCACCAGCTGCTAAAGCATTTACATCTGCAATAATATCAGTACCACTGACATCTAATGCACATGCATTACCAGCTAAAGCGGTGCTACCAGAATTAGTTGCTACGCTCCATAAAGGAACGAAATTAGCAGGCATATCAAAACCAGTATCAGCATTATTAGCATTTCCAGAATCAGTAACAGCAATATCCATTCTGAATACTTTCAATGAATCGCCAATTAGTCCTAATGCGCCACCTTCTTTATTTTGTCCATACAAAGGTATATTTGCACTCATGATTTAGCTCCTTTCTTATGCTTTGGTCCATACAGCGTGAGATTCAGGCATCTCCCATTGCATACCAGCTTCAGTTAGTATCATATCTACTCTACGATCGACCCCAGAGTTCTCTAATGTTTGAACTCCTACGTATACTGAAGTATCTCTATTTAAACCATTTCCAGCAAGAGGTCTATATGAGCAATGTTTCATATCTATAGCTAGCATAGCAATATTAGTGCCATCTAGGTGGATATTTCTAACAACATTCATATCACCATATACTGTTGAAATAGTTGTAGTATCTAAACCAAGAACTTTCTTTCTACCTGTTACAGCTAAATCAGCTCTAAAGTTAGTTGAAATTTCCAAATTATTTTGGAAGTATCCACCTAATTTATGTAACCAATTATATACATCTGTAGAACAGAAGAAAACAGTTGATTTACTATTGTTGTATCTTGGGTCTAACAAATTAGACATATCATTTAAGAAATCATCAGCTGTTTTACTACCAGTAGCTAATGAAAATGTATTTCCATATGTTGAAATCCAATCTACAGCACCTTGTGTGTAATTTACACCACCACTAGTATATTGAGAACCAAATAATAGTGATTGTTCTAGGTCGTATTTATGTTCAATCAGTTTATCTTTCCAGATTCTAGCCCACTCATTAGATTCATACTTAAGAGAAGTTGCTCTTGCAGTATTAGTCATAGCACATGTAGTTTTCCATATTTGAGTTTGACCTTGACCTGTAGAAAAAGGCTGATCTTTCCAAGTTTCTGGATACCCAGAACCTTCTGCGAAAGCTGAACCAATTACATATGATCTTTTAGGCTCTAACTCATCATGAATATTCATACCATGAATATCTTGAGCATTAATTGCATCGTTAGCAGCATAGTAAGCAGCAAGCTCTATTTCTGCAGCAGCACCTTTAACAATAGTAGTTCTGCATACAACCATTTCACTAACTGAAGTGCTATCAACAGATTCTACCTTAGCTACTAAGTAACCACCTAAAGATGCAATTTTACCACCAGAAAAAGCAGTACTAGCAGCACCATACGGAACTTTTATTAATTGACCTGGAATTAAAAATGCAGGCTGTGTGCCAGAAGCACCAACTTGTATTTTACCAGTTGCTTGACCATGAATATTTTGCTTATTACCAGCAGATAAATAATCTCCCATAAAACCAAAATAATATACATCACCAGCATCTACAGCTCCAGCTGCAACAGTTGCATCATCAACTACAGCAGCAGGTGCACTTGCACCGTGTGCTGTTACATACGCATAACGTTTATTCCACGAACCTCTTTTTTCAGTAAATTTAAAACTTGGATCATCAGTTGGTTTTTTAGCTACTTTACTTACAAATCTAAAAAACGGGTCTTGAGCTATTGCTAACTCAGAAACTCTGTCACCAAAATTAAACTTTCTACGAAGATCGCCAGTATCTAATCCTGTTCCAAATCTGGAACCAGATGTGACACCATTCGTCGAATTGACGTCTGAATATGATTCTAAATTAAATATATCAGACATTTAATCATCTCCTTTTAACCATTCCTCAGCTGCACAGCATGTGCCTTCAGTCAGGTTGTTTAATTTACGCTCGGTAGATGATTTTAAAAATCAGTATCTATCCGAACAAGTTATCTACATCACCATCAAGGTCTAGCATATTATCAAACAGTTGATTACCTGCTGATTTTTGCGAGTTACCTTGATTGTTAGAGTCAGAAGCACTTGCTGGAATATTACGTACGTTTTTCATTTGATTAAGCATGTCTTGCTTAGTATTATTAGCAACATTCTTATTAGTTTTGTCTCTATTTAAAATATAATAAGCATCATCAAGAGTCATTTTTCTTTTTGATGCATCTACTTTAAACTGATTAAACTCTTCAGAAGTCATACCGTGTTTTTTTACAAACTCGGCTTCTTGTTGCTTTAAACTTAGCTTTTGTTGCATTTGAGTTGCTGCCTGTTTTTCTCTAGACAAAACTTGATTAACTCTACTTTGAACAAGACTGTCAATATGAGCTTGCTGAACTTTTGCAGAATCAGATTCTGGGTCAGTTACAGCTTCATTTGCATCATATTCAAAATCTTTAGGTAAATTTA
>Ga0163180_10001342_pt1 | contig 14077 bp, 11 predicted proteins | sample AtlANTMetagenome_2_FD_109647 | JGI IMG/M metagenome (GOLD analysis project Ga0163180, IMG submission 109647) | Marine eukaryotic phytoplankton communities from the Atlantic Ocean - Atlantic ANT 4 Metagenome | ecosystem: Environmental > Aquatic > Marine > Oceanic | place: North Atlantic Ocean...
AACTTGGATTATTAAACGTTTTTGATTCTGCTTACACAGAAGCTCTTGATAAAAGAGATTGGATAACAAGGCTCTTAAAAGATAATAACATAACACCTGAGGGGACCGTATTTATTGGTGATATGCAGCATGATATAGAAACTGCTAGATTTGCAGGAGTTTTCTCTGTTGGGGTACTGACAGGTTACAATTCGAAAGAAATGATTGAGGGGAGTAACCCGGATCTTATAGTTAATGATTTAGTTGAATTGTTAGAAATTATTGTCAATAAGAGTTAAACTGATGAAAGAAAGTTATATCGAAATTGTAGGTCTAAAAGTAGATACCATTATCGGAGTTCCTGATGAGGAACGAGATTCGCCTCAAAATGTCAGTATTGATTTGAGATTCAAGCCAGCTAAAGGGTTGAGAAATTTGGAAGACAATATTGAAGAGACAGTAGACTATTATTTAGTCACTCAAATTATAAAAAAAATATGTGCATCAGGTCAGAGGAAATTAATAGAAACTTTAGCTGAAGATATAATTGCTCAGCTAAAAAGAGATTTTGATCTCGAAGAAATAAGTCTGAGGATAAAAAAATTTATTTTACCTGAGACGGAATTCGTTTCCGTTGTAATGAGTGATTAATTTATGAGTCAATAAGATCAAAAAAGCTTGCCTCGCTCAAGATGTTAACATTTAGGTTTTCTGCCTTATTGAGTTTTGATCCGGCTTTGTTTCCAGCGAGTAAATAGTTGGTATTTTTGCTTACGCTATTCACGACTTTTCCACCTAATGCCTCGATTGTTTTTTTGTAGTGTTCTCTTGGCTTAGTTAATGTTCCCGTTATAACCCATGATGAACCATGCAATTTCTTATCATTACTCTCATCCTGGGAATTTATTGGGTTATAATTATCAGATTTTGGTTCAATATTATGTCTATCAAGTTTTTCTAATGTGAATTTTCCATTAACTGAATTGAAGAAGGCGATCAAAGATTTACATGCAACACCTCCTAGTTCCGAGGCAATGTTGTAGGGGCCTAAGATTTTATTAATATCATCAACCTGTTGTTTGTTAGAATTATAGGTTGTTATGTTTTTCTCGCGATTTGTTTCTTCCTTTATGGATTTTATCTTTTTTAGTGAATTGGATTTAATCCATTCTTCAATATTCCACCGCTGGATAATTTTCTCTATTAGTTTTGAATTTATAATTTCCGACAAATTGTTATGAAGGCGAGAACATTCATTAGCCGCAGATTCTCCAAAGTTATGTATTCCCATTGCAAATAGCCACTTATTTAATGGAAATTCTTTAGCTCTATTTAGACTTTGAATAAGTTTCTTAGCTTTTTTTTCTCCAAATCTTCTAGGTTTTGATGTTTGGCCACTAGCTAAATTAGCTGGAGACAGTTGAAGATTTGCCAGTTTTTCCTCATCTAATTCAAAGAGCTCTAGTGGATGTTTTATTATTTTATCTGTTACAAGTGTTTCTGCTAAACTCGAACCTAGCCCATCTAAATCTAACATTTTTCTCCCAGCAAAATGGGTTAGAGATGTGGCTAGGAGAGCAGGGCATGAGCCGTTGGTGCATTTCCAAGAAATAAAACCGTCTTCCTTAACTATTTTGCTATCACAAGAAGGGCAAATTCCACCCAAGAAATCATATATATTAAAGGGCTTGGTATCAGAAGGTCTTTTTTCTTTATTAACTTTTATAATTGCCGGAATTATTTCACCAGATTTTTCAATAATTACAGTATCACCAATTCTAATATCCTTTCTTCTGATTTCATCGTCATTATGAAGTGTAGCTCTAGACACCGTTGTCCCGGATATGAATATCGGTTCTAGTTCAGCAACAGGGGTGAGCACGCCTGTTCTTCCAACTTGGATTGTAATTGCTTTTAACTTTGTCTGCCCTTGTTCAGGTTTGTATTTGTACGCGCAGGCCCACTTTGGGAATCGTGATGTTTGACCAAGACGGTCGTGGTGCTTAGTTTCGTTAACTTTGATGACAGCTCCATCTGTAGCATAGGGAAAAGTGTGTCTATCATGATTAAGTTCTCGAATGGATTTTGTTAGGTTTTTTTCATCTTTAATAACTCTATACCAACTATCAAAAGGAAGTTTTGATTCTATTAAAAATTGACGAAAGTCTTGAAGTTTAGAAAACTTATTATTTTCAACTAAACCAAAGCTATGAAAAATTAATTTAAGGGGTCTCTTTGATACTATATTTGGATCTAATTGCTTTAATGTTCCCGCTGTAGCATTTCTAGGATTTATAAATTTCGTTTCTCCATTTTTCTCTCTGCTTTCATTAAGTCTCTCAAAGTCTTTATTTGCCATATAAACTTCACCTCTTAATTCAACTTTCCCCTCATTAAGGTTTTTAATTTCTGAAGGTATCGATTCTATTGTTAATATATTTTGAGTTATATCATCACCTGTTGATCCATCGCCTCTAGTAGCAGCATATTGTATTGTTCCATTTTCGTACAGAATAGTTACAGCAACGCCATCGATCTTTGGTTCAACAGTTAAAGAAAAATCACGATCATCGATAGAGCTAATAAGTTTATGGTACCATTCAGTTAAGTTTCCTTCTGGATTTAAGCCTTTTAAATTAATTTCTTCCTCTTTGAGTTCATGTATATCCTCAATTGATAACATCTTAACTGGGTGAACGACCTGAGAGAACTCTTTGAGAGGTGAACCTCCTACGATTTTTGATGGTGACGTATCATCACCTAATGATGGATACATATTTTCAAGCATCCTGAGCTCGATCATTAATTCATCGTATTCAGAATCATTTATCTCTTGAGTTCCTTTATCATAATAAAGTTTATTATGATAAAGAATGAGTTTACGAAGTTCGTTAATTTTTAAATTAGCTTCGTTTGTATTCATGGGTAAGATTCCTATATTATATTTATTCTATGAGAGGAAAAATGTAAGCTGAAAATGGAAAATTCTGAAAAAATTAGGGTTACTGAAAATTAGGAATCCATACAGGGTGAGAGTAGTTTTGCAGTTAAGAGGTGTGTTTTTGTGAGATTAACTGGATGTTACTTTTCAGCTCCAAATACATAAATTTATTTGGTATCCAAATAAAAACGGGGTTTAGACCTTGCAACTTTCAGGAGATGAAGTTCAATTACAAAAAATACATGAAAAAAATTTCAGTTATCTTTGTAGCCATATCAGCCCTTATATTTCTTTTTTCCTCATGTGATAAACATGAGTGGAAAGATACAAAGAAATTATTTGAAGGACATCCCAAAGATTCAGATCATTAATATCATCTGATTTTTTTCTTTTTAATATTCCTTTTAATTGGTAATATAAAAAAAAATTGATGTGAGGGTATTATTGGTCGAGGACAATGCACCGCTAAGAGAGGCTTTAGCAAAAAGGTTAAGAAGTGATGGATTTGCAGTTGATGAAGCTGGAGATGGTAAAGAAGGTCTATGGCTTGCTGTTGAAAACCCTTATTCGCTAATAGTTCTTGATTTAACTTTGCCCGGTATTGATGGCATTGAGCTACTTCAAAAAATTAGACAATCTAAAAAGAATGTTTCAGTACTAATAACGACCGCAAGAGATTCTATACCAGAAAGAATAGTGGGCTTAGATGCTGGTGCTGACGATTACATGATTAAGCCATTTGCACTAGATGAGTTTATGGCACGTGTCAGAGCCCAAGTGAGGAGGGTTAATGACAAGAGTGAAACAATCTTAAAAATATCTGATCTAGAAGTTGATACAAAAGCAAGAGTAGCTAAAAGAGGGGGGAAGGCCTTAGATCTTACTGCCAAAGAGTTCTGTTTGCTTGAATTGTTAGCATTAAGGACCGGTCACATAGTATCAAGGGCTGATATATGGGAACAATTGTACGATTTTGCCGATGAAGCTGACAGTAATGTGATTGATGTATTTATAAATCGTCTTAGAAAGAAATCCGAAAATGGTGGATTTACGAGATTGATACATACAAGAAGAGGCTTGGGGTATGTTCTGATTGATCCAGATTCTCAATAGTTAGACATATCATGCAATCTGCTTCAATTAGGACGCGTTTGTTAGTGGCGTTTACAGCGTTATCTTTGATGGTCATACTTATTGGGGCTAATTTGACCTATTCTCTTGTTAAAGATGTTCTATATTCAGAACTAGATCATTTCTTGAGGGATAAGTTAAATTATCAGCAAATTGCTGCAGCACAGGTCGATGATAGAGTTATCTTTAGATTGTCGGAACCTATTTTGGATATGTTGCAGGATCCAAAGGGAAAAGATTTCTTTCAATTCAGATATGCTGAGAATGGAAGGGAGATTTTCAAGTCATCTCTTTTGCCAGATAATGTTAGTTTGCCGAAAATTGGATTAGAAGAAAATGATTTTTATGTTGGACATGATGCTCAAATTCAGATGATTAATTCAGAAAATGATTCTGGTGGCAGTACCTTGGATTCCGATCTTTCTAATGTTCCGATCAGATGTATGGGGATTGTTTTTGAAACACAGTTAATTAATTCTTCAGAAGAACAAGTCGATCTTATTACTCCGATTAAGGTTCATCTAGTGGTAGCCCACAACTGCACTGAGATTGAGCAAGTCCTTTCAAGTTTAAAAAAGAACGTACTGTTATTTGGAATTATTTTATCAATATTTATTCTTATTTCAGTCGTGTTAATTGTTTCAAAATCCATGAAGCCAGTTGGTTTGATTTCAAATGATATAAAGGAAATTAAAATTGATAAAAGTGATCAATTGCTTGATGTAAAGAAATCACCAAAGGAATTATACCCAATCGTATCAAGGGTTAATGAATTGGTGACTCGGGTTAGAGATGCAATTTTAAATGAAAGAAACTTTACGTCTAATGCAGCACATGAGCTTAGAAATCCATTAGCTGCACTCAGAACGCAGATAGAAGTAGCATTAACATCTCCAGGTATTGATGACGATACATGTGAGGCTCTTTCAAGAATGTTAACTCTTCAGATACATATGGAGCGAGTTGTCAGCAGTTTATTGTTGCTTGCCAGACTGGATGCGGGTAGCGAAAAAGTAGCATTTGATAACATTCCTTTGGCCCTTCATGTTAGGAAAACGTGGAAACCTTTTTTTGACAGAGCATCTGAAAAAGATTTGGCGGTTACATGGGATATGGTTGAAGCAGATGTTTCAATAAAAAATGACTCCGTGTTACTTGGAATACTTTTGTCTAATTTATTTGATAATGCTGTTAGTCATATACCAAATGGTGGAAAGCTCAAAATTATTAGCGTTGCATATAATGACGGAATAAAAATTATAATTTCCAATTCTAACCCGGGGGTTAAGTCCGATGAGATCGACGTAATACTAAGTAGATTTGGTAGGAAAGATCCATTATTTGATAATTCGACTGGCCATTCTGGTATTGGATTTAATATTTGTGAGAGAATCGTTGAAGATCACCTCGGCGGAAAAATGACGGTAGACGTTGATAATGATTGGTTTACAGTTATCTTGGATCTGCCAGTAGAAGTTATTCTAGGGAACCATTATCATGTTTAACTCAGGTTCATATTGGTCTATTATTATATAAAGAGATGAAACCTTGGCATATAGCTAAAACCTTTATTAGGAAGCTAATAGTTATTTTAACTATTTTGCTAAGTTTTTCTTATGCTTTCCCCCCCGTGATGGCGGCTCCCGCTGAAGGAATTCCTCGTGTTATTCAGGACTTCCTAGAGGGAGCCGTCTTTGAATTTAAAACTGATCAAATAAGAAGTTATGATACTCACCCGTCAGGCATGATCTGTCTGGAGTATGGTAACAGGCATCGCAATCTAAAGTTTAAATTCGATGATCAATTTAAATTGCTTGAATGCAAAAACAGTTTTTATGATGGATTAGAAGATTCATTTGATTTGCTTGAAGATATTGCTCCGATATGACAGCTTCCACTAAAGGTTAGTAATACAATCAGAAACCTCTATCCTGGTATTGAGCTTATTAATTACATTAATTTTGACAAAAAAGGTTCACAATTATATCAGATCCATGGACTTGATAAGGATGTAAGCGTTTATCCAATAATTAGTAAATTTGGCGAATTAATTCAATTCTCTCTTGATCGTGATGGCGATGGCCTCGGTGATGCATATGAACTAGTATGTGGTCTTGATCATCTTGACTCTGATTCAGATAGAGATGGTTTTCCTGACGGCTTAGAGCATGCCAATAAAGGTGATGCAACTAATCCTAAAATAGGCCCAAAAATACTAAAAATGAATCACGATGACGAAGCAGGTGTGATGGTGATAACAGTTAAAACATGTAAAGGAAAAGCTTTTTTAATTGAAGCAAACCCAACAGGGGAAAAAGATAAGTGGCACCCATTAGGAGAAGCTGTGCTTGGAAATGGTGAAGATCTTGAATTTAATATCCCTGATAATGATTTTTTCTCCAATGTGATGGTGAGGGTAGGCATTGAAAATGCCCCTAAGCTTGGTGTTAGAAATTCACCTGACAAACCTAGAAAAAAAAGTAATAGATGTAATGTTCCTCTCCATTTAAAAGGAAAAGAAATTATTGTTGGTCAAGGTAAGAGGCTTGTATTTAGAAATGCAAGAAGGGGAGAGCTTATAGAAGGCGGTGCACTCGGTAATATGGTTACTCCATTTTCTTATACCTTTACAAGGCCCGAGCATTGTAAGGGAAAGCTTGTGTTGACCTTTTCAAATCGCCATGGATTTGAAACTGTAATTTATCAGCTGACCTTTGTTAATAAAGGAGGATCTGGAGCTTATATAGCCAACAAATTTGATCAAGGTAAAAAAGAGAGTGCCGGTCAGGGTGTCTTTACGATTTCTATGAATTAGGCTCAGATCTTTTTCTTATTCTTTTAATTTGAGAATATCAGAAACTTTCGGCACAGAAAATTGACAGATGCGGAGCAAGCGATGAACGAGATGTTTGCGATATGTTCTACAGCTTTGTTTGATTCAATTATTGTAAAAATTCGATCAATAGCAAAGAGTCCTAACGAAAAACTTATTCCCGAAATTAAAAAAAATAAGGCAAGTTCATTGATCTTTTTATGTCTTCCGGTTTTAAATAGAAATTTTGAGTTCAACCAAAAAGCTAATGAGTTAGAAATCAAAAATGCATAAATATTATTCCAAATTGTTCTACTTAGTTTGATCTCTTTGGGGATGGTCTCACCTATTGCGGGGTTAATTGTGTAACCAAAACCATAAACAACTGAAGCGTGAACCAATGTTACAGAAATGCCAAAAATTACATATTTAGATATTTGTAATAATATTGGTGTTTCATTAGCTTTGAGCGATTTTATTAAACCAGATTGACGATAAAAAAGAAAGCTCTCACTAAACAGTCTCTTAATGTATTCAATCATTGTTGTTGAATGTTTTATTCCACATTGCAGTGGAATTCTTGATGTCATTAATTTTGCGCCTGCTGCTTAATTCTAGAACGATGTGTTGAGAGTGATTAAAGTTGTCATATAGCTCTTGATAATTAATTTGACCAGAAAAAGGGACTTGATGGTCTCTATTGGGCCATTTTACGTCATGAAGGTGACAGCCTATTAGATGGTGTTTCATTTTATTTAGCCACTCGTAATGAGACAGGAGGGTAAGATTATGTTTTCTATGAACATGACCAAAGTCATGCCAGTAGCCTATCCATTTGTTATCCTGATAATAATCCATCAATTCAATCATCTCAGGTTCATTTGGAATATCTTCATATGAACTTCGACTTTCTATAGCGAGTTTTATATTATATTTTTCAGCTTCTTTGCTTAATGTTTCAAGTGCTTCTTTTGCTCTGCCAATGTATAGAGGTGATAACTTTTCTCTTTTTTTTATGAGTTTGTTTTTTAACCTTTGAAATTTTTTAGAATCAATATCATTACATGCAGCAAGTTTTTCTAATTTTGGAGAAATTTTTCTCATTGGAACACTCCCTAAATGAAGTACTACATACTTGGCATCAAATTTTGCAGCAGTTTCAATTGTTTTCAATGTCAGGTCAATGGACCGTTTTCTCTCCATTTTTCTATGAGATGTAAATTCATAACAGTCTGGAGCATCCATCATTACCTCAACGGGTGATGGACAATAATTATGTACTCCACAAATCGATATTAATTTTTCTTGATGAGCCTTAATAATACCCGGAAGTAATGAAATTTTTAGTCCATGGCTTATTTCTATAGTATCGAAGCCAAGCTCAATAATTTCTTCAATCATCTGATAGCCATCTGTATGGCGTTGACTGTTCCAGCATGTTGAAAAGGCTAACATTAGTTATTTGAAAATTGATTACTTAATTAAGATAGGGCTTTATCTTACAACCTCTCAATCATATTGTGATTAAAAAATTATTATTTAAATTATAACTTTAACTATAAAGATTTATTATAACTAACTGTAGATTTGTTAAGATTTTAAAATGCGAATTAAACCATTTAATGGTCTTGTGCCATCACCTTCGAAGACAGAGTTAGTTGCTTCTGTCCCTTATGACGTCGTTAACACAAAGGAAGCTAGGGCCCTTGCTGAGGGTAATGCTGATAGTTTATTAAACGTTTCTAGAGCAGAAATACATTTTGATGATGATTTCGATGCGTATTCCTCAAAAGTTTACGAAAAAGCAAAATTCAATTTTAATAGACTCATTAATGATGAGGTTTTGATAAGGGAGGAGGAACCCTGTATATATATTTATAGACAGGACATGAATGGGCATGTTCAAACAGGAATTGTTGCTGTTTCACATGTAGATGATTACAACGATAATTATATTAGAAAGCATGAAAAGACACGTCCTGTTAAGGAAGATGATAGAACGCTTCTTGCTTCTACCCTTAGGGCTCATCTAGGCCCTGTGTTTCTTACATACAGAAATGATCATGAAATAAACTCAAATGTTAAAAAATTCATAGAATCAAATCCTGTAAATGTTGACTTTATTGCTAGTGATGGAGTTAGGCATACTACATGGAGGGTTCCTGGGGGAGGAGAATTTCCTGAATTGTTTGAAAAAATACCATTAGCCTATGTTGCTGATGGACATCATAGAAGTGCAAGTGCGGCAAGGGTTAGTACAGAATTTAAAGAAAGAAACCAATCTATTACTGAAGATGGCGATTATAATTGGTTCCTTACGGTATTCTTTCCTGATAATGAGCTCAATGTTTTACCTTACAACAGAGTTGTAAGAGACCTTAACGGATTAGATGAGATTGATTTTTTAAATGCTGTAGAGAAAGTTACTGATTTATCTGAATCCGATTCTTCAGTTCCAACTTCTTCAGGTAATACTAAAATGTATATTTCGGGGAAATGGTATAATTTAAAATGGGAAAAAGTGATTCATGATCCTGTTAACTCACTAGATGTTAGCCTCTTACAAGAAAACCTCTTGTCTCCAATTTTAGGAATTAATGATCCAAGAACAGATTCAAGGATTGATTTTATCGGTGGTATTAGGGGCAATTCTGAAATCGAGAGAATTGTCAACGATGGTTCTGCAGCAGTTGGTTTCTCAATGCACCCAGTTGAAGTTTCTCAATTAATGAGTATTGCTGATAATGATCAAATTATGCCGCCCAAAAGTACATGGTTCGAACCAAAGTTAAGATCGGGTCTATTTATTCACACCTTTTAATTTAGTCGAAGAAAATCTAAAGGCCAATTGCCATCTATGTTGAGTTTTTTAGGTGGGTTCATGTTTACTGTTAGAGAATTAGGAAGTTTAAATTTGCCATAAACAATTGGAATGACCGTGAAAGTCATTCTTTCATTCGAAGAGGTTGTAACATTAATAACGCTAGAAAATACATCTGTCCCTAGTGTTAGATCTTGACCGATGAGATCAGCTTCAAAATTTTGATCTTGTAGAGTAGGTAATATAAATATGAGCGCTGTTTTGGGGAAATTTTTAGAATTTGCTTCAATGGCAATTCCATTAGTTATGAGATCTGATTTATCTAGTTTCTTAATATTAGTGATTTTGAAATTTCCCTTAACATAATAAATTGAGTTTTTAACTTTATAATTCTGAATGTAATTTTTTAATAGTTTTTCATTTTGATAGTCAAGGTAGACTCCACTTAGATTCGAGAATTCTGATTCCATTAATTCTCTCAAAGATCTAAATCCTATTTTACTTTGAGGCGGTGTGGACTTGGAAAATTTCTCAATAGGATCTAATTTATCAAACTTACTTAAAATTCTATAGGGTATTTTTTCATTAGGATTATTGAAAATATAGATACTTGATACCCATGACAGAATAACTAATGCTGAAAGGGTGGAGATTGCTAGGGACCACCAGAATAAAGATGCTAGATTTGTTTTTTGATCTCCGAAGCCTTTCCTTCCTTTACCTGTTTTCACGGGGAAATTATATGATTGATTTAATCTGTATTCTTAGTTGGCTCAAATGATGTGCCACAGCCACAGCTTCTGGATGCATTCGGGTTTAATATTTTAAAACCTGAATCATTTAAGTCATCACTGTAATCTAGTGTTGAGCCTTCCAAATATGGAATTGAATCTGAATCAATAGAAACTTTGACTCCATTAGATTCTATGACTGTATCATTGGGCTCAGGATCAGTTAATTTCATTTGGTATTCCATACCTGCACATCCACCCTTGATTACCCATAAGCGAAGAACTGTTTGGTCTGTAAGATTTTTGGATTCTTTTATATTTTTTAGATATTCTTCTGAACTAGAGGTTAATTTAATCATTCTTCGTTTAGATTTTTATTGATTCTTTTCAATGGATTGCAAATACAATAGCATAGATTTAAAATTATAAACATTTCGTATGTTGTGTGCCAAATGAATGATGGATAGGACCAGTAAAATTAGGGTTATGCCAGACTCGCTTGCTAGTCAAGTAGCTGCTGGAGAAGTTGTTGAAAGTCCTTCATCAATCGTCAAAGAGCTAATTGAGAACAGTATAGATGCTGGAGCAAAGAATATTAACATTATTATTGAGCGAGGAGGTAAGTTTTTAATCAAGGTTATTGATGATGGAAGAGGGATGAACAGGGAAGATGCGATTCTTTCAATTGAGAGACATGCAACGAGTAAGATAAAAAGTAAAAATGATCTGCATAATATTTCGACATTTGGATTTAGAGGAGAAGCTTTGCCAAGTATAGCAAGTGTATCAAATTTCAAATTAACTACATCGTCTAAAAATAATCCTGTTGGTACAGAGCTATTAATAAAAGGAGGGAAGCTTATAAGTGTTAATGAATGTGGATCAAAAACCGGTACACAGATTGAGGTTAGGGCATTGTTTTATAATATACCAGCAAGGAAAAAATTTCTTAAATCTGATTCTGCAGAGTTTTCCAAAATTGAACGAGTCGTAACAGCTGCATGCTTAGCCGCACCTCAAATCGGGTTTTCATTGCATCGTGGAGCCAAATGTGTGCTTAATCTTGGTCAGGCTATTACTTATAAAAATCGAATTCTTGATGTCTTTGGCTCTGAGTTTTCTGAAAAATTAATTGAATTCTCTACTGATGATGTTGATGGCATAAAACTTGCCGGTTTTGTTTCTAAGCCTGATTATAATTTCACTACCAGAAAACATCAGTATGTGTTCATTAACTCTAGAGCTGTAAAAAATTCATCGATAAGTACATCCATTAGAGATGCCTTTAAAGGATTGATTGATAAGGGCATGAATCCTGTCGTGATACTATTTATAAATGTTAAGCCTAATCAAATTGATGTAAATATTCATCCTTCAAAAGAAGAGGTTAAGTTTGATAAGTCCAATAAAGTGCAGCGACTAATAAGTGAAACTATTATCAATAGTATATCTTTAGATCTTAAGTCCAATAATTATTCTCCCGATGAGTTAGCTGATTTATCAAAAGTAGATCACGAATCGGTTGAGGATGTTGAACTAAAGCAGATCCATGACAAGTCAGTTGAGATAATTCAGAATCATATGTTGGATTTGGGTCAATCCTCTTCTCAAGAAGTGGAGCCCTCTTCAGAAAATGAATTTAAAGTTTTAGGCCTATTGAGAAATCGGTTTGTTCTTATTGAAAATGATGAGGGGTTAATGATAATGAATAAAAGAGCCGCTCACGAACGAGTTCTTTACGAAGAAATTACTTTAAATCAGAAGGACGATATTAGTGTTTCTATACAACGGCTACTGGTTCCTTTAACTATAGACATTCATCGTGATGAATATGAGATGTTATTTAATTATGAATCAGTATTCCAGAATTTAGGTTTTTTGTTTGAAGGTTTTGGTGGGAATACAATCAAACTAGAGGGAGTGCCGCATTTTTTTAAATCTGAAAACATTGAAGAATATTTCAAAGGAATATTGGCAGATCTTATTGAGAACGGTTTGTCTTCGGCAAAAGACTCCTCCCATGAAGTTCTCATTTCTAGTCTGGTTCACTTAACTTCTAGGTACTTCGAATTGAATTCGATTAAGGAACTTGAAATGCTTTTAAGGAAATTACTTCAATGTAAAATGCCTTATGTTGATGCTAGAGGTAGGCCCACGTTATACCAATTATCTTATAAAGACATTGAAAAGAAGTTGGGCGTAAGATAGTCAGAGTTTTATTTTTTTGATAACATCAATTGGTATTTGAGCTTTATTATTTACTGATTCTATAATGACTTCAGTTTCGGTGAACGATAACAATTTAAAATAAGATTCATTGCTTGTAACAAACCTTTGCCCGTCTAGCAACTCGAATGCCACCTTTTGTTTAATGTTTTTTGAAACGTCTTTTATCCATATTGTTGGGATTCTTGAATAATTATATTTTATTCTCGTTCCATCATCTCTACTAGCTGTAAAAAAATTATTCTCGTAAGAATAATCATTTAAAAAAATAGGGTCTTTTCGGATGTATAACCCAATTTTGTTCTTCGGAAAATTTATTTCAGAGGGATGATGAAGTTCATTGATTGACGACCAAATTGAAGAAATTGGAAGCGAATTAATTCTCTCCTTTGTTAATTTGTTTATTGGTTTTTTATTTTGAGAGTAATCAAGCTTGAGATTTGATCCATCCTTTAATAAGCACCATATAAAATCTTTATCTGGTGATATGCTTTCTTTTGAGGCTGAGGATAAAATTATAGATCTTAACTTTTTATTCGGAATATTTAGTTCCCTAGAAAAATTTATGTTAGGATATAATTTGGTTTCATTGCTAATATCTAATAAATTGTTAGATATATTAAAATCATTACAAATGATTTTATCGCCACTTATTAGTTCAATTTGTTTTTGTTTATCTATCAATAAAGGAAACTTAGGTTTTGGTTTGGAATACCATATATCAGCGATTGCAAGAGTAGGATTAACTTCCGAATTAGGAGATATTTTAAAACCCTGTATTGGTGATTTTGAGGTAAATGAAATAATCTGAGATTCTTCAGCAGTTGTAATGGCGTATGATATCTCTTTATTTTGATCGTCTAGTAATGAAACTTTAACGCTTTTAGGTTTAATTAGTCCTAGGTTAAAAGCGATATAATTTACGCTAAGTTTATTTTTTGTTGTTGGATCAATAAAATTCCCACTAATAGTTCCTTCATACAATGGCTTGTTATTGGTCGCAGAATATTTGCCATCAATTCCAGGTATAACAACTGATGTTACGGTAAGGTATGAGGGAGTTGAATTAAATGTAATTCCTAGATCCTTATAGGTATGATTAATCGATTGACCTTCATTCAAGGCTCGCCCATTTAAAGAATTTTCGAAATCAATATGTATGTCATGTATAGGTAAATTGGATGTATTGGATGCGTAAATGATTTCAGATGATTTATCTTTATTCTTTATTACTCTAAAATTTATACGACCAATTTCTCCACGAGATAAACTGATTGATTGATTTAAATACTTTGTTGTTAAATTTAAATTTTTAATGTAACCGATTTTAGTTCCGTCTGTGGTTCGTATTCTGTCTAAAGCATGCTCGTTCTGTGGAGGTAATTTATTTAGAGTTTCACGCAATCTCCAGCGGACTTCGGGGTCTAATGAATCAG